>Ga0194043_1000242_pt1 | contig 28979 bp, 31 predicted proteins | sample JunL4415m_MetaG_FD_161274 | JGI IMG/M metagenome (GOLD analysis project Ga0194043, IMG submission 161274) | Anoxic zone freshwater microbial communities from boreal shield lake in IISD Experimental Lakes Area, Ontario, Canada - Jun2016-L442-15m | ecosystem: Environmental > Aquatic > Freshwater >...
TCTGAACACAGATCTCGGCTCCGGCATCGATTGCCGCTCGCAGGCCAGCGCGATACGCAGCGCCGAGTCCGGACTTTCCGGGCCGATGCAGCACCGTGACGTCGCCAAGCTCATCGGCGAGACCTTCGACAATCTTGGCGGTGCCGTCGGGGCTGTTGTCGTCGACAACGAGAATGCCAACGCCAGGAGCGTGCAGGCGGATTGATCGACAGAGCGCCTCAATATTGTCAGCCTCGTTATAGGTAGGCACGATGGCTACTGAACGCACAACCGACAGCCTAGAGCGACTGCGGTTCCCCACGGCAAACGTCCTACAGTGAGCGGGTGCCAGATAGCGCTACCCCTCGCCCCTTGTCCGCCCTACCGTCGCCGGCGGCGCGTGCTGCGGCCTTCGTCGCAATCCTCATCGGAGGCCTCGCTGGCGGACTCATTGGCTACAGCTTGGTTCGCGTGCAGTGCAGCGGAGAATGCGGCGTGGGCAAAGGCTTGGGAGCGCTCATCGGAGCAGTTGCTGCCGCCATCGGCATGAGCATCGTGGCCGTGTTGGTGCTACGCGCCGTTGGCGAGTGGCGCGACATTGAAGACCGCCGAGTCAACGGCGGCGGCCAAGGCTCGTGACCCCTCCGTCGCAGACTGAGCACCACGATCTGGGCGAACAGCTTCGCCAGTTCGCATGCGACCTCGCCCTACAGGCCGGCGCGCTCATCCTCGAGGGCAGGCGCAACGGCGTTGGTTCGGTCGATACCAAGTCCACAGCCACCGACCTCGTCACCGTGTTCGACCGTGCGTCGGAGGACCTCATCGTTGGCTCGCTCCGCCAGCACCGACCCAACGACGGCATCGTCGGCGAAGAGGGCACCTCACTGGCCGGCGTGAGCGGTATCGATTGGCTCATCGATCCCATCGATGGCACCACAAATTTCTTCTACGGGTTGCCCGGTTACGCGGTTTCCATCGGGGCTCGCGACTCTCTCGGGTCTCTGGCTGGCGCTGTCTTTGTGCCCACAACGAACGAACTGTTCAGTGCCGCTCGCGGCCACGGCGCATGGCTCAACGGCGAACGCATTGGCTGCTCGGGCACCGCTGCGCTCTCGCAAGCACTCATCGCCACCGGCTTCAGTTATCAGCCCGACCTACGACGCAAGCACATCGAGCGACTTCAACACATCATCGGCGAAGTGCGCGACATCCGCAGATTTGGCGCCGCCGCCCCAGACCTCTGCTACGTGGCTGCCGGCCGCGTCGACGCATACTTCGAGGAGCACCTCGGCCCGTGGGATCTGGCCGCTGGCGAACTGATCGCTCGCGAGGCCGGATGCATCAGCGGCGATCTCAGCGGCGGCCCAGTGCGCCCGGCGCAGGTGCTCGTGTCGAACCCAGCATTGTTCGAACCATTGCGGGCTCTGATCAACAAAGCCGACGAGATCTGCGCCACCAAAAACTAACGACGCAGATACCCAGCGCCCGATTTCGATGTATCGCGCAGACGACCCCCGCAAGTAGGGCATCATGGCAGGCGTGGGTACACGAATCCTGACCGTCGAAGACGACGAACGCATCAGAACCGCAGTGAAGCTTGCTCTCGAGGACGAGGGATGGACCGTCGATGAAGCGGGCAGCGGCGAAGAGGCAATCGAGTTGTTCCGACGCGCATCACCCGACGTCGTGCTCATCGACATCATGTTGCCGGGCATCGACGGATTCGAGCTGTGCCGCCACCTACGCAAGACCAGCGACGTTCCCATCGTGATGGTCACCGCACGAGTCGACACCCACGATGTGGTTGCCGGACTCGAGGCCGGCGCGGACGACTACCTCACCAAGCCATTCGCACCCAAAGAGCTCTCGGCGCGCATTCGTGCACTACTGCGGCGCATCCGCCCAATGGGACCTGCCCACGCACGCTTGGTATTCGGCGATCTAGAGATCATCGCCGACGAAGGCAAAGTGTTGCTCGCCGGCGAAGAGTTGCATCTCACCAAAACCGAGTTCCGTCTGTTGGTCGAACTGGCGCAAAGCCCCGGACGCGTCTTCAGTCGCGAACTGCTCCTCGACAAAGTGTGGGGCTATGACTATTTCGGCGACGGTCGACTCGTCGATGTTCACATTCGCCGCCTGCGCACCAAGGTCGAAGCCGACCCTGCGAACCCTCGTCACGTGGTCACGGTTCGAGGACTGGGCTATCGACTCCAGTCGTGACTGAAGCGCATCAAGCACCGGCCCGCGACACGTTGCGGACGCGGCTCAGCCACAGACTGGCCCGGATTCGACCCAAGCGCTTCGGCCTGCGCAGCCGAATCATGCTCACCTTCACCATTGGCTTTTTTGGCCTATCGGTGTTCTTGGCCGTCATCACCTACACCTTCACGCGCAGCACCTTGGTCGATCAGCACGACCGAACCAGCGTCGAGCAGGCATACCGTGATGCCAGCGTGGCGCTCACTGGCCTGCGCTCATCGCCTGCCTCGGCGCAACCGGTAATCGACACGTTGTCGAGCCTCGGCATCGCCCGGCCACTCATCAATTACCGCGACGCATGGACCACCGGCGCTGCCCGCTTTGGCCCCGAGGTCATTCCAAAGTCGCTCATCGAGCGGGTCATCGTGAACAGCGTTCCCTCACGGATGGCACTTACCGTTGACGGCGAACAGATGCTCGTGGTCGGCATCCCACTGCCCGAGGTGGGCGCCGCATATTTCGAATTCGCCAGCCTCACCGAGGTGGACTCCACGCTCAGCAGCGTGGGGCTCTCGCTGATGTTCGCCGGTTTTATCACCACGATGTTTGGCGTGATCCTCGGTTACGTCGCATCGCGCCGCGCCGTACGGCCACTCGCCGATGCAGCTCAGGCGGCGAAGGCCATCGCTGGCGGACGACTCGACACTCGCCTCGAGACCACCGACGACCACGACTTGAAACTGCTCGCCAACTCGTTCAATGACATGGCCTCAGCGTTGCAACAACGCGTCGAGCGCGATGCTCGCTTCGCAAGCGATGTCAGTCACGAACTGCGATCACCGCTGATGACCCTGGCCGCATCGGTCGAGGTGATGTTGGCCCGCCGCGACGAAATGCCCGAGCGAGCACAAGCAGCACTCGATCTGCTCGTCGCCGACGTCTCTCGATTTCAGGGTCTCGTAGAGGATCTCCTCGAGATCTCCCGATTCGATGCGGGCGCAATTCGCCTTCATCTCGAAGACCTCATCGTGGCCGAGTTCGTGCGTCAGGCCATCGGTGTCAGCAGCTTGCCCAACACAACGGTCACCGTCTCCGAGCGCGCTGAGAACTTCGTGATGCATGTCGATCGACGCCGCCTGGCTCGCGTGATTGCAAACCTCATCGACAATGCCCGATTGCACGGTGGCGGCGAGCCTGAGGTCATCGTGTCCGAAGCCGAGAACGAAGGCGAGCCCATTGGGCATGTCTGGATCGCCGTGCAAGACCATGGTGCTGGCGTGCCACTCGACGAACGCCACCTTATTTTCGAACGCTTCGCACGCGGCGCTGTAGCTGGCCGACGCAGTTCAAGCGACGGGGCCGGCCTCGGACTTGCCCTCGTCGACGAGCACGTACGCCTCCATGGCGGCAATGTGTGGATCGAAGACCGACTCGATGACGAACCTGGCGCCCGCTTTGTCATCGAACTCCCTGCGGAAGAACTCTGATCATGAACGCACGCCTTCGTCTTGGGTTCATCTGCGTCGCAGCGCTCGCTACGTCGGCGTGTGGCATCGCCAACGACGCTGCGCCGCGAGATATTCCGCTGCAACAACGCTCAGCATTGATCGACGCTCCGGCGCAGGCGCCAGCAACCAGCGCTGGCACCGACCGCATCTTTCTGCTTGCTCCTCAGCTCCCCGACCAGCCGAGTCATTTGCGCGCAACACCACGAGACGTCGGGCCTTCAATTGAGGCTCGACTCACTTCGCTGTTCGGCCCACTGAGCGTCGCTGAGACCCAAGCTCGATTGCTCTCCGCTCTCCCCGAGGGGCTGCATCTGCGCTCAGCAATACTGAAGACCAACGGCATCTTGTCCATCGATGTAACCGACGAGATACTTTCGTTGTCGAGCAGTGCGCTCATCGAGGCCGTGGCTCAGATCGTCTTCACGGCGCTCGAAGTGCGCAACGTACAGCGGGTGCAGTTGCTCGTGAATGGCACCAGCCAGCAGTGGCCCGGCGGCGATGGCTCACTTCGCACATCGGCTCTGAGCGCCTTCGACTTTCCGGGCTTCATCGAGACAAGCCAACCAAATTTTCCAGCTGTGCCGTCGCCGAACGCCTAGCTCTTAACCAAAGAAGATTGAAGCGACGTCGCGGTACAGCCGCAGGTCGACGAGTCGAGTCTTTCCCGCAGTGTCGCTGAGTGGTCGCTGCACGATCTCATCGTTGATCGAGGCAACCATGCTGCCCCACGCATGCTGGTGCACGGCGTCGATTGCCGCGAGCCCATAGCGCGTTGCCAGCACGCGATCGTATGCCGATGGCGTTCCGCCCCGCTGGATGTGCCCAAGCATCACAACACGAGTTTCAAATCCGGTGCGGCCCTCGATCTCGGGGGCGATGCGATCGGCCACGCTTCGGCGCCGTACTTGGCCAAAGGCGTCGTGCACCACTTCTTGATCGGGCATGGTGCCACCAACTGGCTCGGCCCCTTCGGCCACAACAACGATTGAGGCATAGCGGCCACGTTGATGCCGCGTCTTGAGGATCTCGCACACGTCGTCGACATAGAACGGTTGCTCGGGAATCAAGATGACCGTGGCTCCCCCGGCAATGCCCGCTTGGGTTGCGATCCACCCGGAGTCGCGACCCATGACCTCGACAACGATGACTCGATCGTGGCTCTCGGCGGTGGTGTGCAAGCGATCGATTGCATCGGTGGCAATCTGCACGGCGGTGTTGAAACCAAACGTGACATCGGTGCCCACCACATCGTTGTCGATGGTTTTCGGCACGCCAACAACGGGCAACCCAATGTCTCGGTGCAGGTTCGAGGCAACCGTGAGCGAACCATTTCCGCCCACCACAATCAGTGCATCAAGCGACATATCGCGCATTGTTGCCGCCACCCGTTCGACCCCATCGGGATGGTCATATGGGCTCCCCCGTCGGGTACCCAGCAACGTGCCGCCCTTTGGCAGCATGCCTCGCATCGAGTGCACATCGAGCGACATCGTGCGTCGCTCAAGCACGCCGTCCCACGCGTCGAGAAAGCCAACGACTTCGTCGCCATAGACCATCTCGCCCTTACGGACCACCGCGCGAATGACTGCATTCAGCCCGGGGCAATCGCCGCCACCGGTAAGCAGTCCTACGCGCATATCCACCGACGTTAGGCGACCGCGTGCTATCACATGTGCATGGCATGGGACTCAACAAGGCCGGTGCCGTGGCGCCGCCTGATTCGCGAATGGATTATTTACGTTGCATTCGCCACGGTCGCATTTCTCTTTATCTACCGACACGACCTGAAACTTGGTCTCTTTGCTGGACTCTTTGCCAGTGGGCCGATGTATCTGTTGTTCGGTGCTGTGTTGGCCAAGTTCGGCTACGCGCGTAAGACCTTCAAAGACCTGCGCACCGAGCGTGAGGCCGTTGCCGCAGCAAAGGCAGCATCGCCCAACGTCACCAGCACCGGCCGTCCAAAGCCAGCGCCAACTCGGCGCACATCGAGTGGCCCATCGTCACAGCGCAAAGGCAGCAAGCCCAAGCGTCGTTAGCTCTGAGCCGCGACGGCTACCGTCTAGCCCAATGACTACGAGCACCTCCTTGAGCAATGTCTGCGTTCTCGCGCTCGATGCCGGCACCACCGGAGTGCGGGCCCGAGCGGTGTTCACCGACGGACGTACGCCCGTGTCGTCGTATCGCGAATTCACCCAATACTTCCCGCAACCGGGCTGGGTCGAGCACGACGCACTCGAGATCTGGGAGGCCGCCAAGGCAACCATCAACGACGTCCTGAGTCGTCTCGATGCGTTGCCGGTGGCCATTGGCATCACCAACCAACGCGAGACCGCCGTTGCCTGGAGCCGATCTACTGGCACCCCGCTGCATCGAGCAATCGTGTGGCAGGACCGCCGCACCGCCGAGCGCTGCGACCAACTCGAGGCCGACGGCGCGTTGCCGCTCGTGCGCCAACGCACTGGTCTGGTGCTCGACCCGTATTTCAGCGGCACCAAGTTCGAGTGGATGCTCACCCATGGCGGAGTTGAGGCCAACGCCGATCTGGCTCTGGGCACCATCGATTCGTGGTTGCTGTTTCGCCTCACCGGCGGCCGAGTGCACGCCACCGATCCATCGAACGCCAGCAGAACCATGTTGTTCGACATCGGCAAGCTTGCATGGGACACCGAGTTATGCGCTCTGCTCAACGTGCCGATGAAGGCGCTGGGCGAAGTGCTTCCTTCGAGCGGCCGTTTTGGTCTCACCAGCGAAGACAGCGGAATCCCTGCGGGCATACCCATCTCGGGCATCGCCGGCGATCAGCAAAGTGCCCTGTTTGGACAGGCCTGCTTTGCGCCCGGCATGGCCAAGAACACCTATGGCACCGGCAGCTTTGTGTTGCTCAACGTTGGGTCAACATGCCCCGAGCCCAGCGAGGGCATGCTCACCACCGTGGCATGGACCTTGGCCGACGGCACCACCGCCTATGCACTCGAGGGCGCAATCTTCGTCACCGGTGCCGCAGTGCAATGGCTTCGTGACGGACTGCAGATCATCTCGTCGAGCGAAGAGGTTGGCCCACTCGCTGCCAGCGTTGCCGACTCCGGCGGCGTTTACATCGTGCCCGCGTTTACCGGTCTCGGTAGCCCGTGGTGGGACCCGTATGCCCGGGGCTCAATTCTGGGCATCACCCGCGGCACGTCACGCGCTCACATCGCGCGCGCTGTGGTCGAGGCGATGACATATCAAGTCCGCGATGCGGTCGATGCAATGACCGCGGTGTCCGGCACCACGCTTCGCGATCTACGCGTCGACGGTGGCGCCTCGGTGCTCGACATGATGTTGCAAATGCAAGCAGATCAACTCGGCGTTACAGTTCGTCGTCCTCGCGACCAAGAAACCACCGCTCTCGGAGCAGCGTTCCTTGCTGGCCTCGCCGAAGGAGTGTGGCCATCGCTTGAGGCAATCTCAGCACAGTGGCAGCTTGAAGCAGAGTTCAGCCCCGCACAAGATCGCGCCGTGGCCGATGCTCAGCATGGGCAGTGGCTGCTCGCCGTAGAGCGCAGTCGCAGCTGACCGAGAGATGAGCGACGCCTTCTCAAGGCGCTGCACTTATCCGAGCTTGGTCAGACCCTTTTTGAGATTACGAATGCCTTGATGGATGCGCTGCTCATTCTCGATCAACGCAAAACGGGCGAAGCCCTCGCCGCCAGGGCCAAAGCCCAAACCAGGCGACAACGCAACATCGCACTCACGCACAACGAGTGAGCAGAACTCAACAGAGGTGAGGTCGCTGTACGGCTCTGGGATCGGAGCCCAAACAAACATCGAGCCCTTGGGCTTGGGGATGTCCCACCCAATTCGACCGAGACCATCGATCAGTGCGTCGCGACGGCCCTCGTAGATCTCGCAGACCTCTGCGGGATAATCGGCGGCTTCATTCATGGTGACGGTGGCGGCAATCTGCACCGGCTGAAACGTGCCGTAGTCGAGATAGCTCTTCAGCTTCACCAACGCCTGCACAACCTCTTTATTGCCCACGAGGAACGCGCAACGCCAGCCAGCCATTGAGAAGCTCTTGGTCATGCTGTAGAGCTCTACAGCGCATTCCTTAGCGCCCTCGGCCTGCAGAATTGATGGCGGCTGATAGCCCTCGAAGCCAACATCGGCGTATGCGAAGTCGTGCACCACGATCATCTCGCGCTCGCGACAGAAGTCGACTACGCGCTGCATGAAGTCGAGATCGACAACTGCGCCGGTGGGGTTATGCGGGAACGAGATCACCAGCACGCGGGGCTTCGGCCAGCCCACGTCGTAGGCAGTGGTGAGGCTGTCGAAGAAGTCGCCAGTGAAGTCGCCCTGCACGCGAGGATCAGCGAGGTGACGCATTGGCACCTGGCGAAGATCGGCGCCAGCAAAGAGCGGACCGTAGATGTGAATTGGGTAGCTCGGGCTCGGCACGATGGCAGCGTCGCCGCGATCGAGGAGCACCCACATCAGGTGGCTGAAGCCCTCCTTGGAGCCAATGGTGTTGGTGATCTCAAGCTCGGGGTCGAGTTGCACGCCCCACTTGCGCTCGTACAACGCGGCCACAGCTTCGCGCAGCTTGGGAAGGCCACGGCTGAGCGAATAACGATGGTTCTTGGGGTTCTGTACGGCCTCGATGAGCTTCTCAACAGCAATGTTCGGCGACGGAATATCGGGGTTGCCGAAACCGAGGTCGATCACATCAGCACCAGCTCGACGAGCCTCGATCTTCAAGTTGTTGATGATCGTAAACACGTACGGTGGCAGGTTGGTGATGCGTCGGAACTCCATAGCTCGCTCACGTTAGTTGCTGCAGCGGCCTTCGCGGCTTATGGTCAGCGAGATCGGCCAACTTGCAACCAGTAAGGCCTCGCGCCTCATGGCCGTGTGCCACGATGTTCCCATGGCAAACGAACCGGGCGAAGGCTGTATTCACGTCGTCATCGAGATTCCTCGTGGCAGTCGCAACAAGTACGAAATTGATCACGACACCGGCCGAGTCTTTCTCGATCGTCGCCTGTTTACCGCCACCACCTACCCCGCCGACTATGGCTTCATCCCCAACACATTGGGCGGCGACGGCGATCCACTCGACGCCTTAGTGCTGCTTGAAGATCCCGTCTACCCCGGCGTCTGGGTAGAAGCCCGACCCGTAGGAGTGCTGTTCATGCACGACGAAGCAGGCGAAGACGCCAAGATCTTGTGTGTACCTCCGCGCGAGCCGCGCTGGGAGAATGTGCACGATCTCGGCGACCTCACTCCGCAGTTGGTCGCCGAAATCCAACACTTCTTCGAGGTCTACAAAGCGCTCGAGCCAGGCAAGACATCGTCTACTGGTGGACTCGCCGGGCGCGAGGCCGCATGGGCCGAGATTCGTAAGGCCCGCGGCAACTACATGGGGCCCGTGCATTAGCAGCGTGCGTCGACCCGACTCAGTGTTGGGACGATGGCAAAAGCGCAGCGCCAATCGCTCCGGCGCGCTCGCCAAGCTGCGCAAAGTTCAGTGTTGGATGAGGCCGATGCTCGGGCGAGTACAACAGCGCTGAGAACTCGCGGGCAATCGGTGGCAAGAACAAATCTTGTGCGGCAGTGAGGCCGCCGCCGAGCACGATGCACGCCGGGTCAAGCACGTTGGTGAGGTTCACGAGTCCGAGCGCGACCCAGTGCGCGAACTGGTCGATGATCTCCAAGAGTTCGCGATCGCCCGAGCGGGCTCCTTCGACCACTTCTTCGCCGCGTCGACCACCGGCGAGCATTTGCAAACCGCGACCAGAGGCAAATCGCTCCCAACAGCCACGCCGTCCGCATGGGCACGCGGGGCCATCGGGCTTCACGACCATATGACCGATCTCGCCGGCAAAGCCATTGGACCCACGCTGTAAGCGCCCGCCCATCACGACACCGCCGCCGATGCCGGTACCCAACGTGACCAACACAACGTCGTCGAATCCGCGAGCGGCGCCGTGTTGCCATTCGGCGAGCGCCGCGCATGTGGCATCGTTGTCGACCGCCACGGCAAGGCCGAGGGCGTCACTCAGCGTTGGGCCTACAGCGAGTTCGTAAGCACCCGAGAGGTTCGGAGCTGCGCGCAGCACGCCTGATCGGGTGACGAGTCCGGGAACACCAACACCCAAGGTGTCGAATTCACCAAGTTCGTGCGCAAAGTCGACGAGTTCGGAAAGAAGCGTGTCGGCGCCCGGAGGAGTAGCACGCCGCTTCTCAACGAGCACGTCGCCATTGCCGTCGAGGATGACCCCGAGAAACTTGGTACCGCCGACATCAATGCCAGCAGAACGGGTCACGTCTCGGCGCGAACCTTGAGCTCGCGAACCGTGTTGAGGATTCGCTGCTCGGCACGACGCTTCACGAAGCCCGGCAGCGGCACAACAAGCTCGATTGCTAGGTCATAGCGAATCTCGGTGCCGCCATCGGCGGTTTCGGCGAGGCGATACGCACCGTCGATAGCGCGCATGATGTCGCCGCGAAGCAACTGCCAACCCAACACGCCGGGGGCGTTCGAGTAGTCGTAGCTCAGTGTGTAATGGGTGCTTCGTCCGAGTGCAGACGTGCGGAATTCGACCTCAACGGCGCGGCCTTGATCGTCACGCGTGCGGATGGTCGCTTCTTTGACATCTTTGGCCCACTCGGGGTAACGCTCGAAGTCAGTTGCGATTTCCCACACCCGTGCCATTGGCGCGGCCGTAGTGATGGTCTGGAATGCGGTCTCAGCCATGAGGTGAAGTCTGCTCTACTTCGGTGTCCGATGGGGGGACTCTCGGTGTATTTGAAGAATTTTCTGCAACTCGCGGGCCGAAGGTGCCATGCGTGGCACACCACAAGCCGTTGAGGCCGAGACCAAACATCGGCACCAAGATGCCGAAGGCAAGCGTTGAGCCAGCGCGGCCATCGGTGGTGCTGCGTGAGATCGCCGTTGCCAAGCTGCACACCACCTGCACCAACAGCGTGTAGTTCATGGTGCGTTGCACACCTTTGGGCGCCGAGCCACCCGTCAGGAAATAGAGCTGGGCGACCGCAATGTTGTCGGTGCGGCTGCGCTGCACGGCGGTCCAGTAGCTCCACAGGAACGCAAAGATTCCAATTGCAAACAACACCAGCGCCACCACGACCCCAACGATTCGCGTTGGGTTGTTGAACACCGCAGCGGCCACCACCGACGACACCACGAACGCTGCGGTACCGATGACATTGAGACGCACAATGGCGCCCGATGAGCTCTGGTCGACATTGGCCTGCATGGTTTCAATCATGGCAGCGCCCCCAACGATTTACCCAGACGCTGGGCCAGCACGTCGTACGAGAACTCACGCACCGCACGCTCGCGTGCGGCAACACCCATCGCCGAGCGGCGGGCTGGATCGTTGAGTAACGACTCAAACGCTTTGGCGACCTTGCGATGATCGTCGGGGTCGCTGATCACAATGCCGGTTTCACCATCGGCCACTGCTTCGGCCGCGCCGCCGGAGTTTCCAGCAACCTGCACGACTCCGCACGCTGCTGCCTCGAGAAAGACAATGCCGAAGCCCTCTTGTTCGAGCCCGCCCCACCTGTTGCGACACAGCATCGTGTACATGTCGGCACAGCCATAGAGCAAGGGCAGGTCGTCATGATCGACACGACCAAGAAACCGCACCGGCGCTGCAAGCTCGAGAGCAAGGCGCTCGAGACGCTCGCGATCGCGGCCGCCACCAGCGATGACTAACACAAGGTTGGGACGCGACTGCTTGAGCAGCGCAACCGCGCGAATCGCCGTGTCGAAACCCTTGCGCGGCACGAGTCGGCTGATACCAACAATGACCTCGGCCGATTGATCGAGCGAGAAGTGCTCGCGAGCCGCATGACGCTGCGCTGCATCGAGTGGACGAAACCGTTCGGTGTCGACACCAGGTGCCACCACTGTGATGGGCAACGAGCGCCCAGCCGCACGTTCGGCTTCGGCGGCCGGATAACCGCCGGCAGCCACAATGTGGCGCGCCCGCTTGAGCACATAGCCCAAGGTCTGCTTGCTGGCCGGAAGGCGACCAGGCACAGTGACCTCGGCGCCATGCAACACGATGTCGTACGGCAACTCAAGCGAGGGTCCCACAAGGCCAACGGGAAGCGCCGGGTCGAGCACCACAAAATCGGCGCCGATCTCGCGGGCCATCTCGTTGATGCGGCGCACCATCAACGGGTGCGGCAGCAGCACAGACTCACGCACACGATCGATGCGAAACGCCTGCTGCGCGTCGAAGACTGCTGTGTTTTCATACGGGGTGGTGAGCACCGCAAATGAATCAGGCGGAAGCCGCCGCCACCACTCCCACAGCAACGACTGAATGCCGCCGATTTTTGGCGGGAAGTCGTTGGTGACCAAGAGGTGTTTCATGACGCAGCCGCGGCGAGTTCGTCGATGACAATGGGATCGGTGTCGGTGAAGGCAAGCATGTGATGGCAACCAAGTTGAGCAGCGGCCCACACGGCGTGGGCACGAAGCATTGGCTCGGAATCAACAAGGTACCGCTGCAGCACTGCACCAAGGCGTACATCGGCGGCGTCGCCCACGTTGCCGAGGGCAATGAGTGCGTTGCGACGCAACCACATTGGGTTGCGATCGGCAAGATACCAGCGGCCGTACGAATCGATGAGCGCATCGTCGGAGGCTTCGAGCATGTCGAGCAACGACACCCATGCCTGAACATGTTTTGATTCGTTGGCTGATGTCTTGCGTTCGAAACGCACGGTGGGCGGGCACACAATCTGGCACTCATCGCATCCGTAGATGCGATCGCCAAGCGCAGCGCGAAACTGCCGTGGAAACACACCGGGCCGCTGCAACAACCACGCCAAACAACGCCCGGCATCAACCACACCCGGCGCCACAATGGCGGCCGTAGGACAGCCATCGATGCAGCGCTGACAGGATCCACAACCATCGGCCACGGGAGCCGCCGCCACCGGCAATGGTGCTGTGGTGATGACCGAACCAAGCACAAAGAAACTGCCCGAGCCCGGCAACAAAATGTTGGCGTTCTTGCCGAACCAGCCAAGGCCAGCAAGCCACGCTGCTTCGCGATCGACAACCGAATTGTCGTCGGCGAACGCAACGGCTTTGAAGCCATCGGAGCGAAGCCGCTCGACAATGGCCCTGAGCGCGATGCGCAATGGTTCGTAATGATCGACCCACGCATAGCGGGCCACCGAGCCAACCGCGCCCGCTGGCCGATCGGGCTCGCTGAGCACATAGCTACGCGCGGCCACCACCATTGCCTTCGCGCCCTTGACCGCAGCATTGGGGTCGGTAGAGCGAATGGGATTTCGATATGTGAACTGCATTGAGTCGGCGAGCCCCGCCTGCTTGCGCTCGATGAGCGTGTCGCGAGCGCGTTGCATGACTCCCGCTGGAGCGATGCCGACATGATCGGCGCCGAACTTCAGGCCAAGGGCGCGCAGGAGATCTACATAGCGGTCGTCAATAGGTTCAGAGGTTTGCTGCGGCCGCACGATGGCGAAGCGTAGGCACCAAACCAGCCTCTGCAAACAAACGAACCGCCCGCTGCTCGGCGAGGTCGAACACAACAGCGGTGTGTTCGGCAGGTTCACAGAAGAACGTGACCACACAATCGGAGCATGCCGAGGTGGCACGCATCACGCAATCGTCGCAGCTGATGATGAGGTTGTTCATTGTTCGCTCCACAGTCTTGTCCGGTTCTTGTTTTGAGAACACCATGACAAAGGGGTGCTACAGAGTTACCTCAGGCACCCTTCAACGGTCGGCCGCCAACTGCCAACAGCGTGTCCGATGACAGCACATTGGCGCCGGCGTTACGCACGTCGGTCACGATGGCTTGGTCGTTGGTGACCACAACGAGCGGCGTCTTGCTTGGCAATGCATCCACCTCGGCTCGAATGACATCGTCGGCAATCACACCCGCCGGCGAGAACTGCACGCGAATCAACCGCCGACCCGCCGAAGCTCCGACCACATCAGCGCCGTCGAAGATCACGTGAATATCGGTGCCGAATCGGCGGCTGATGTCTTCGAGAGTCTCGATGCACACCTTTCGCTGTTCGGCGAGTTCGAGCTTGGGCCATGCCAACTTGGCAACGTTGTAGCCATCGACAATCACGCGCACATGGGGCGTCTTCAGCAAGTGCTGGGCCACCGCCACTGTGTCACCGAACATGCCGCCAGGAATAGCAATCGGTTTGCGTTTTGGTCCGCGAGGTTTGGCGGGAACCAGAGGCGCAGGCGGCTGAGCGGCCGCTGGCAGATTCGACAGCAGGGCGCCAGCAGCACGGCTCAATGCCTCGGCGAGATCGTGGGTTGCTGAAGCAGCTTTCTTCAGCGCCGCGGCAGCCTCACGGTTTACAACCGCTGCAGCAACTGCATGACTCTCGGGCACAGTCTGATCAACGCGCTCAGTCAGCACTCGATCGACAACGGCCCGAAGTTCGGCCACCTGCGCCTCGGCCGCCAGCACTCGAGCATCGGCAGCGGCCTGAACATCGGCAATCTTGCCAGCGCGGTCAGATTCGTGCCCCAGCTTCACCCGCGCCTTTTCGACTTCGCGCTGCAACTGCTGTACCTCGCGCCGCAATGTCTCGGTTTCGGATGACGCCGCAACAGCCTTTGCTTCAGCCTTCTCGCGTCTGGCTTGTTCGCGGGCAACCTCATCGCGTACTGCCGACAGATCGGCTTGAGCGCGCGCGGTTGCTAGCTCGGCGGCCTCACGTCGACGTTCTGACTTGCGCAACGCCGCCTCGGCAATGGCGTTCTCGGCAGCTTGCAGAGCAGCAGCGTGTAGCTCGACCACGCGCTGTTCCCAACCCGGCGAACGCTGCAACCAAATGATTCCGATCTCGTCGACAAGCTCGGGCGTGACAGCCACGCCGAGTCGGTTACGGAAGTCTTCGTCGGCAACGATGGCTCGACGCACGGGCGGCATCGAGGTCTTATCAAGCTTCTGAAACTTGAGATACGGCTTGAGGCCCGCAGGAAAAACCATCGGGGGACGCAGCTTCTGCCCGGCTGCCGCAATGGCCACTGCGAACTCAAGAGCGAGGCGCAGCGCCACAACGGGAAGGTCTGGCACGTCGGTTGGTTCGCCCAGCGAGTGCTGTTGAGGGGCCATCTCCGCAGTCATTGGTCAAGAGTACCTGCCGAGGTCAAGGTCTCAATGCTTGACAGCGAACGCACGTTCGTGGTCATCTGTCGCAATGCAACGTACGTTCGATGACCTCGGGATGCCGCTGGTCGATGTCACCTTCTGTGTCATCGACCTTGAGACAACCGGCGGCGACCGCGCCAACGATCTCATCACCGAGGTTGGCGCTGTCAAAGTCCGCGGCGGCGAGTGCCTGGGCACGTTTCAAACGCTGGTCAATCCGGGCCGCGCCATTCCTGCCACCATCACGATTCTCACCGGCATCACCGACTCGATGGTGTGTACTGCGCCACGAATCGAAGGCGTGTTGGCGGCACTGCTCGAGTTCTGCGGAGACGCCGTCATCGTTGGCCACAACGTGCGCTTCGATGTTGGCTTCCTCAATGCGGCACTCACCCGTTCACGGCGCCCCACGCTCACCAATGCCACGATCGATACCGTCGCTCTCGCTCGTCGACTGGTACGCGACGAAGTACCCAATTGCAAGCTCGGCACCTTGGCAGCACGCTTTCGGCTCGCCCATCAACCAAGCCACCGAGCCCTCGACGACGCGCTCGCCACAGCCGATCTCTTGCATCTGCTCATCGAACGCGCCGCAGCCTTTGGCGTGATGGGCCTCGACGATCTGCACGGGCTACCCAAGCTCGGCGGACACCCACAGATCGCCAAGCTCAAGCTCACCAACCATCTACCGAGAACGCCCGGCGTCTATTTGTTCCACAACGCTGCGGGCGAGGTGCTGTATGTGGGCAAGGCCACCAATCTGCGTCAGCGTGTGCGCAGTTACTTTGGCAGCGAGGACCGCCGCAAGATCGGGCCAATGCTGCGCGAAGCTCAGCGCGTTTCTCATGTCGAAACGCCCGATGTGCTCACCGCCGAAATTCTCGAACTTCGATACCTGCACCAATTGTCGCCGCGCTACAACAAGCAAGGAACCACCTGGGATCGGTACCGATACGTGCGCTTGTCAACCAACGAGACCCAACCGCGGTTGTCCATTGTCAAAGAAGCCGACCGGCCCGGCGTGTACCTCGGACCGTTGCCCTCGCGCTCGGCGGCGGCATTAGTGATCGACGCGATCCACACCGTGGTTCCACTGCGCGGCTGTCTCGATGCTGTCACCGACTCCAACTACGCGAACGCCGTCAGCATGGTGATCCGCGGGCTCACCCACGAACCCGAGGTGTTGCTTGCCCCACTTCGTGAACGCATGCTTGCCCTTGCCCGCGCCCAGCAATACGAGCAAGCCGCCGCAATCCGCGACCGCGCTCAGGCATTGTCCAGCGCACTTCGCCGCCAACGACTCATTGATCACGTTCGTGCTGCCGAACAACTCGATCTGCGCATTGGTGATGTCACCTTCGAGCTCGATCATGGCCGACTCATCGATTCGCGTCTCGATGGCACGCTCACCGCTGCGCTCGAGATACCACCCCCCGAACTCGCCTCGCTCGATCGTCCACTCCCCCGACACGCTGTCGACGAAACCCTGTGCATCGCCCGATACCTCGAGTCGAACTGCCACCAAATTTCACTGCTGCGGTGCAGCGGGCAATGGGCCCGACCGTTGGCGCCCGTGGCTTCATTCGAACAACGCTCGGCGGCCTAAGCGGCTGCGCCAACACGGTTACCGATGCAGCGTTGCCCCTGTGGCAGCAATCTGCAGAATCTTTGTGTGGCCGCCCGAACCCATAGATGCAGCGATAGTTGGGGCCATCTCGGCCGAGCACATCGCCGCAACGGTTGGCCCCGAACCCGACAACCACGAGCACCACGCTCCGGCCGCAAGCGCCGCTTCGTATGCGGCCAGCGATAGCGGCACGGCGACGAAACGCTGCTGCTGATGCAGGCGATCGTCGGTGGCGTGGCGCAATGCACCGACATCGCCAGCAGCTAGGGCGGCCACCAAGTAGGCCGTGTGGCCAATATTGAATACCGCATCGGCCATCGACACCGTTGTGCTCAACGCCGCGCGGCTGTGATCGGTACGCGTGCTCGACGACGGCACCCACACCACAACCGTTGGGTCGCAACCCAGCGGAACACGAATCGAGCGATCGCCAGTTGTGGCGACCACACCGCCAAGCACCGCAGGCGCCGCATTGTCGGCATGTCCCTCGAGCGCAGCTGCATGACTGAGCACCTCATCAGAGTTGCCGAGCACCGTTTCAGAATCGGCACCATCGCGCTGCGCGCACGCCAGCATCAAACCGCCCACCCGAACCGCCGCGCTGTAGCCAAGCCCGCGCCCCATAGGGATCGGAGATCGAACCCAAAGCTCGCCGTGGCCACCCAGTCGTCGAAATGCAACCGTGGCGAGATGGTGTTCGTCGGCGCGATGGGCACCCTCGGGCACCAGCGCGTCGGGGGCCAGCAACCCGATATCGGCCCACAACGACACGGCCATACCCAACACATCGAAGCCAGGACCCAAATTGGCCGAGGTGGCCGGCACGCGGGCAATCATGAATCAGCGTTTGCCGCTTCGGCTGCACAGGCCTGCGAAACGTCGACAAACCGTTGCAGGGCTGCTGCCGCGTCGCCGCTATCGATAGAACGAGCGGCGAGGGCAAGACCCTGCTCGATATCGCTGACGACACCGGCCACCACAAGGCCCGCGGCGGAATTGAGCAGAACGATGTCGCGATGCGCACCACGTTCGCCGTCGAGCACTTGGCGCGCTGCAGCAGCATTGAATGCTGGGTCGCCGCCCACCAAGTCACCAAGGGTTGCGGGAGCAAGACCAAGCTTTTCGGGATCGACGATGAAGCTCGAGACCTCGCCGTTATCCAGCGCGAGCACGGTTGATGGGCCGAGCGTGGACAGTTCATCAAGGCCATTGCCATGGACAACCCACGCCTTCACGGATCCGTGGCTGCGAAGCGATGCCAACATCCGCTCAGCAAAGGCCGGATTGGCGACGCCAATCATGCTGCGGCGCACCCGCCCCGGGTTGGCCATTGGTCCGAGCAAGTTGAACACCGTGGGGATACCTATCTCGCGACGCGAGGGGCCGGCAAAGCGAAACGAAGGGTGGAATCGGGTGGCCATGCAAAACCCGATGCCGGCCTCTTCGATGCAATGCAGCACTCCTTCGGGAGGCAACTCGATGGCGACCCCGAGCGCTTCAAGCACATCGGCAGTGCCGCATTTCGACGACGCCGCACGATTGCCGTGCTTGCACACCGGCACACCGGCGCCAGCCACGACCAATGCAGACATGGTGGACACATTGACCGAGTGGCTGCGGTCGCCACCGGTGCCAACGATGTCTACGGCGCGTGACCGCAGGTCTTCGCTGAGCGGCACCAGCGTGGCCGCCTTCAGCACTGCATCAAGCAGGCCCGAGAGTTCTTCGGCTGTTTCACCCTTGGCACGCAGGGCAACGACAAACGCAATCAACTGCGCCGGAGTGGCATCCCCAGAAAGAATAGTGGCCATTGCCTCATAGGCATCGGCTGCTGGCAGGTTTTCGCGCTCAAGTAGCCGGGTCAGCAGCGCTGACCAGCCACCAATATCTTCGAAATGTGACACGCCGCACATACTACGGCGCGGGTTCGCACCGCCAACAGACGTTATGCAGACCGGCGGCGGTAGCGAATAATGCGCCGACGCTCTCGCTCGGTAGCACCACCCCACACACCCTGTTTCTCACGAGAAGCCAACGCATGTTCAAGGCAGACAATGCGCACATCGCATTGTTCGCATACCGACTTAGCGGTGGTCGCATCTTCGTCTTCATCCGGAAAGAACAAGCCCGGATCGAGCCCTCGACAGGCGCCTGATTCCTGCCATACCATTGCATTGGCCGTCACGATTAGCCCCAAACCTTCTGTGCTCAAGAGCGCATTGATTGACGTGGTCTGCCGTCGGATTGACAATGCAAGCCGCCGACAACCCGCAAATTAGACGCTGAATCGTGGCAGCGCTAGGGCCTTATGTCAGTATTTTTCGGCGAAGGTCAATTCAGTTGAGCAGGTCGGCGAGCAATTCGGCGACGGCCGCTGGCGACAGCTCAACGCTTTCGCGATACGCAGGGTGATCAATCTCAAGAAAGGCCTGACCACTGCCCAGTGTTTCAATCTCGGCCGGGGTCATCGAGAACTGCAAATAATGAACAGCGCTGGTCACGTTGGCCCGTGTGAGCTGGCTGGCGTGCTGCTGCTCGGGCACCGAGCGAATGGTGCTGCCGTCGGAGAGCCGAATCACTACGTGCCGTTCGATTCCTACAAGTCGTGGCAGCCATTCGCGAATTGATTCATCTGAGGTGAGCTCAATGAACATCGTGGCGCACAGCTGGCCAGCATCGGGAATAAGCGGGTTATACGCGTCGATTTCAGCCTGAATATCGAGATCGGTCATCAGCTTTTCAACCCGAGCCATCTCTTGGATCTGATAGCGAATTGTGTCTCGAGATTCAAACGAAACGGTGATAATGGTGCCGAGGGCAACACGACGTCGGCGACGCAGCTCGAGCACAGTATCTCTGAACTCGGCCCGCTCACGCTCGTAGGCACGTAGGTCGGCGATATCGCCAAGCACCAGTTTTCGACTCACTGCAGCAGAACTCATCGTGTGCCCTCCTCGATAGCGATTCCGTAGGCGCGTGCCACGACCTGAATGGGGTGCTGAGGCACCTTGCCGGTTTGTTCATTGATCGCGGTATTCGCGAGATGACAATCGCCAGCGACCACTTCACCGTTGGCCCGAGTGATTTCATCACCAAGCTTTTTGGCGATAGGAACCGAAATATCGGCGTTCTCGGCGCGCAGGCCCCACATACCATCGATGCCACTGCACTGCTGCACAAGCTTGATCTTGGCTCCCGTGAGCTTCATCAAGTCGCGGCTCTTGAGCCCGATGTTCTGAGCCCGTAAGTGACAGGGCGTGTGATACGTGATGGTTTCGGGAACGTGGCCGGGGAACTCAGTATCGAGCGACGTGCCGTCGTCGCGATGCACCTTCATCAGGTACTCGGCTGCGTCATAGGTATTGTCTGCCACGGCTTGTGCCTGCGACCCGCCGACATAGTCGAGATAGTCCTTCTTCAGGATGTAACCGCAGGTTGGCTGCGGCACGACAATGTCGTTGCCCTTGCGAACTTCGGCGGCAAGAATTTTCACGTTCTTGTTCGCCACCTTCTTGAACTGATCGATGTCGCCGCTGTGCAGCCACGGGGCGCCGCAGCAGCCCACATCGGCCAACGACACCTCGATGCCGTTGCGCTCGTAGACCTTGACGAGATCGTGCCCAATACCTGGCTCTTGATACTCAACGAGGCAGGTAGGAAACAATGCAACGCGACCCTGGCGCTTACCGATGCGCACTTTTGGCCGACGATTGAACCACGTGGAGAAGCGCTGACGACTGAACGGTGGCAGCATGCGCACGCTTGAGACGCCTGCAGTCTTTTCGACCACCTTACGAATCACACTTCCGGGTTTGGCCCCGAGAACTTTGTTGGCAACAGGCGCAGTAGCGCTACCCACTTTGCCGAGCAGATCGGTGCGACCCATCATCTGCGTCGTGGCCTTGTCGCGCACCGAGGCGTGACCAGCCTCGTGCAGCATGGCGTCGGCACGCAGCATCAGACGAGGAAAATCGAGTGCCCACTCGTGCTGGCCGGGAACATACGGGCACACCACGTAACACAACTTGCATTGGAAACATTCGTCGACGACCTGATCCTGCTGGGCCGGGGTGAGCCGACCCGCATCTTGGTCGTCGTGGCGATCGATCATGTCGAACAACGTCGGGAACGACGTACAGAACTTAAAACAAACGCGGCAACCGTGACACAGGTCGTAGACCCGCGTGAGCTCATTGCGGACGTCGGCCTCGTCGAGGTACTGGGGGTGGAAGGGGTCGTATGTCGTAGTCATTTGCTCGCCTCGAGGGTGTTGCGCCGGCGACAAGCGCCGGCGCAACATCTCAGTTGTAGGGGTGGTAGCTCAGTCGAGGCTGTCGAGGCCCTGCTGGAACCGGCCAGCGTGGCTCTTCTCAGCGCGTGCCAGTGTCTCGAACCAGTCGGCGATCTCGCCGAAACCTTCGTCGCGAGCGGTCTTGGCGAAGCCTGGGTACATCTGGGTGTACTCGTAGGTCTCGCCGGCGATGCTGGCCTTGAAGTTGTCGCTGGTCTCGCCGATTGGCTCGCCGCTTGCTGGGTCGCCGACCTCGGCGAGGTACTCGAGGTGACCAAGGGCGTGACCCGTCTCGCCTTCGGCGACCGAACGGAACAGTGCAGCCGCGTCGGGGTAGCCCTCGACATCGGCCTTCTGGGCGAACCATGTGTAGCGGCGGTTTGCCTGGCTCTCGCCGGCGAATGCCTCTTTCAGGTTCTCGTGTGTCTTGCTGCCGTGAAGGCTCATGTTTGGCTCCTTATTACTGGTGATTGTTGTGCTGGATTGGAGAAGGATTACGCGGTGTCTGCGCAGCGCACACAGCGGCCACGAAACACAATGTCGGTACTGGCCACCCTAAACGAGTGCGCTTCTGTCTCATTACGAAGCGAGACGTTGAGCTGATCGATCCCGTCGACATAGACATCGGCGATCTCGTCACACGAGGTGCACACCTGATGGTGATGCGGGCCCACGTTGGGGTCGAAGCGGATCGCACCGCCACCAAACGCAAACGACTGCAGCTCGCCCATTCCGGCGAGGTCGGTGAGCGTTTGGTACACAGTGCGCAACGAGATACCTGGCATCTGCGCGCTGGCCACTTCGAAGAGAGCCTCGGCCGTTGGGTGACTGGTGTTGTCGTGCAGCAACCGAAACAGCAATTGCCGTTGCGGAGTCACCTTGAGGCCCAACGAACGAAAGGCGTTGGTGAGCTCGGCTGGTGTACGCACGAGCGAAACCGTATCTGCATCTCATGCGAACTGACAAATCCTGCGAGGTAAATGTTTACGAAATGAGTCGGGCGTGGCACTGATGCTCTTACCGGCGCGCTCACCTAGGATCGCCGTTGATGATTTCCACTTCGGACACGACCTCCTTCGATCGAAACACCATGCTCGGCCGGCTCGAAAATGAAGAGTTCGACATCGTGGTTGTCGGCGGCGGAATTACTGGTGTTGGCGTCGCCCTCGACGCCGCTAGTCGCGGACTACGCACTGCGCTCGTCGAGCGCGACGACTTCGCTTCGGGCACCTCGTCAAAGAGTTCAAAGCTTGTCCATGGCGGCCTGCGCTACTTGCAGCAGGGCGAGGTTCGTCTGGTCTACGAAGCCCTGCACGAACGCCAGCGACTGCGCCGCAACGCGCCACATCTCGTGTCGGTGATGCCGTTCATGATCCCCATCCTCACCAAGGGCGGCGTGGTGTCACGCAAGATCGCGCGTGCGCTTGGCAGCTCAATGTGGATGTACGACCTCACGGGCGGATGGCGCATCGGCAAACTGCACAAGCGCCTGCGCAAGACCGCCGCGTTCAGTCACCTTCCCACGATGCACGCCGATCGCCTCGCATCGGCGTACCTCTATTACGACGCCAGCGCCGACGATGCCCGTTTGTGCCTCATGGTGGCGCGCACGGCCGCCGAATATGGCGCAGCAATCGCGAACCAGTGCCCCGTGGTGCGCATCACGCGAGACACCTCGGGCCACGCCACAGGCGTTGTCGTTCGGGCCGATGATCGTGAGATCACCGTACGCGCCAAGGTTGTCGTCAACGCTGCAGGTGTGTGGGCCGACGATGTTCGCGCACTGGCAGAGACAACCCACCCCGACTCCATTCGTCCCGCCAAGGGCGTTCACATCACGGTGCCGTGGAGCAAAGTGCGTAACGACATCGCGGTCATTATTCCGGTGCCAAAAGATCGGCGAAGCCTATTCGTGGTGCCATGGGGACCGAACTCCGATGGCACCTTTCAATACACCTACGTAGGCACCACCGATACCGATTACAGCGGTGACGCCGACGATCCGCAGTGCACCAAAGACGACATCGAATATGTCTTGCGAGCAATCAACGCTGCGGTCACCACCGACATCACCGAGGCCGACATCAGCGGCGTATGGGCTGGGCTTCGACCTCTCGTGAAGTCAGCCGAATCTGGTCGCACTGCCGACCTCTCGCGGCGCCACAGCATTACAACCAACGATGCGGGCGTCATCAGCGTTACTGGCGGCAAGCTCACTACCTATCGCGAGATGGCCGAAGACACCGTCGACGCCGCGCTCTTGCAACTGCAGCGCAAGTCGCGCTGCCGCACCAAGGCCCTCAAGCTCGTCGGCGCAGCCGGTTTCAAAGCCGGCACCCCAGGCTCGACCGAAGCCCATCTGGCATCTCGCCACGGCGGTCAAGCATTGTCGGTTCAGTCGCTCATAGCCGCCGACCCAACCCTTGGCGCGCCGTTGGTCGAGGGTCTCCCCTACCTGCGCGCCGAGGCCATCTATGCCGTGCGCTACGAGATGGCTCAGAGCCTCGACGACATCTTGACCCGCCGCACGCGCGCCCGCCTGTTCGATCGCGATGCCACGATGCGTTCTGCCGAAGCGGTGGCTGCACTCATCGCTCCCGAACTTGGTTGGGACGCTGCCACCCAGGCCGCTCAGGTGGCCTCGTTTCACGCCAGCTGCGCCCAAGAAATCTCCGCTGCAACCCTCGGCGATGCCGACCTCCGAAAGGCTGAGGCATGATCCAACCAACTGCTCCCATCGAGCTCACAGGCACCGCCGATCGCTTTGTCGGAAGCTCCGTTGCACTCACCGATGCCTTCATCGCTCAATTGAGCGCCGTGTGCGAAACAAGCATCGACATCAACGCCACCGCCGATGTCAGCCGCGACTGGTGGCCGCTGTCCATGCATTGGGCGCTCGCTGGCAAAGTGCCGCGGCGCGCGGCAGCAGTCGTGAGGCCCACCTCTACTGCTGAGGTCAGCGACATCGCCCGTTTGTGCAACAACGAACACGTTCCGCTCACGGTGGCTGGCGGCCGCTCAGGTGTGTGCGGTGCCAGCATTCCAGTCTTTGGCGGCGTGGTCCTCGACTCAACCGCGCTGCACGGACTCGTCAGCGTCGACATCGCTTCCGGAATCGTTGAGGTGCTGCCCGGCACCTTTGGTCCCGACCTCGAATCCGAACTCCGCACGCACTACGGACTCACGGTTGGTCACCTGCCGCAGAGCTTCGACATCGCCACCGTTGGCGGATGGGTCGCATGCCGCGGCGCAGGCCAATACAGCACCCGCTACGGCAAGATCGAAGACATGGTTGTGGGCCTTGAGGTAGTGCTCGCCGACGGCACCGTGATCTCCACCGGCGGTAGTCCCGCAGCAGCGATGGGTCCCGACCTCAACCAGCTGTTCCTCGGCTCCGAGGGCACTCTCGGCATCATCACCCGAGTGTGGTTGCGAGCGCACCCTGTAGCCCAAACCGAACGGCGCGCGGCCTACAGCTTCCCCACTTTCGAAGACGGCATCGAAGCCTGCCGACAGATCATTCGCCGTGGCGCCACGCCCGCCGTGCTTCGTCTGTACGACGCCGCAGAGTCCGCTCGGGGCCAAGGTGGCGACGGCACACAAAACATGCTGCTGGTACTCGACGAAGGCGACGTGCGTCTTGTCGATGCCGTGATGCACATCGTCGACGAAGTAGCCACAGCCCAAGGCGCAACGAACCTCGGGCCCGCGCTTGTCGATGCGTGGACTCACCATCGCAACGACACCAGCGCTCTGCAGGCACTCACGCGCAAGGGCTTTGTCGTCGACACACTCGAAATTGCTGCACCATGGTCAGCACTCACCAACATCTTCGATGCGGTGCGCACCGAAATGCTCGGCGTTCCATATGCGCGCAGCTCCACGTGCCACCTCAGCCACAGCTACCTCGATGGCGCGTGCCTCTACTTCACCTTCGCTGCCACTCCTCCACCCGAAGAGGTTGAGAACACCTACGTCGCGATGTGGAACGCCGGCCAACGCGCGGTTCTTGCGCATGGCGGCAATCTCTCGCATCACCACGGCGTTGGTCTCAACCGAAGCAGGTTTATGGTCGAAGCCCTCGGCGCAGCGCATGGTGTGCTCGTCGCGATGAAACAATCCCTCGATCCCAACGGAATTCTGAATCCCGGCAAAATGGCAATACCTTCATCGTTCGGCACTCCCTCATGGCCGTGAGCAGTCGCTGGGACCTTGTGGCGCTCAAGCAAGGCGCAGCCGTCGCCCTTGCGTTTGCGGTGCCGTTCTCGGTATTGGCCCGCATCGTGCACGACAACAATCCGAACAACAGCCTCGTTGTTCCACTGGTGCTCGCTGCCATTGTCGGCTTCGTGCTCGGCGCCGGAGTCGCCGCATGGCGTCAGCGATCCAACACTCCGCTCTCGCACGGCATCGTCACGGCCGCAGGCACCTACATGGCCGTGCAAGGTGTGCTCGTCGTGATCAACCTCATTCGTGGCGCGCACATCAGTTGGTTCGCAATTCTGTTCAACCTCACGGTCACTCTGGCTGCCGGCCTCATGGGCGGATTTCTCGGTATGGCCCTGCAACGTCAAGGACTGGAGCCCCGCCGATGAGCATTCTCGTTATCGATGTCGGAACCAGCGGACTCCGCTCCGCGATTGTCACCGCCGACGGCACGGTTGGCCACGTCGACTATCAAGCATTTGCTCCATCCACCCCTGCTCCCGGCCTCGTCGAGTTCGACGCAATGGCGATGGGTCACGCGGTTCTCAAGGTGGCAAACACAACGCTGGCTGCCACTACCGATCGCATCGAAGCCGTAGGTATCAGCACGCAGCGAGCCTCAACCGTGGTGTGGGATCGCGTAACCGGCGAGCCTGTTGGGCCAGCGCTTGGCTGGCAAGATCTGCGCACGGTCTTCGACTGCATCATGGCCAAAGCCGATCACGGCCTTGCGCTCGCCCCCAATCAGTCAGCCACCAAGTTGAGTTGGTTACTCAACACCTACGACCCCGATCGCTCACGCGACCTACTGTTTGGCACCATCGATTGCTGGATTGCCTGGGTGGTCTCGGGTGGTTCGCTGCACATCACCGATCACACCAATGCGGCAGTCACCGGGCTGTACGACACAGCGCTGCGGTCATGGTCAGCACGCGCATGCGAGGCGCTCAACATTCCAATGCGTATGTTGCCCACCATCGTCGATTCAAGCGGCGAACTCGGTGCCGCCTCAGCCTTGCCCGGCGCACCCATGATCGGCGGACTCGCAGGCGATCAGCAGGCGTCGCTGGTGGGCCAAGGATGCGTGCGTCCAGGGCAAGCCAAGATCACGTTTGGCACCGGCGGCATGCTCGACCTCTGCACCGGCTCCGAGCCGCCGCGCAGCTCGAATCGCAGCAGTAACGGCACGTTCCCCATCGTGGCATGGACCCGCAACGGCGAAGCCACATGGGGCGTCGAAGCCATCATGTTGTCGGCCGGCACCAACGTCGAGTGGCTCCGCGACGATCTCGGCATTATCGCCACCGCTGCCGACAGCCACACGGTTGCTTCGCAGTGCGACACCGCCGACGGCGTCGTCTACGTGCCAGCCCTACTCGGCCTCGGCACGCCACGTTGGGACTATGGCGCCCGTGGAGCGTTGTTCGGCATCACTCGCGGCACTGGTCGCGCGCAAATCGTACGCGCCGTGCTTGAGGGCATTGCTCAGCGCGGCGCCGATCTCGTCGAAGCGGCCGAAGCCGACACTGGTCTCAGTATTCCGGCGCTGCGCATCGACGGCGGGATGAGCGAAAATCCAACCTTTACGCAGGCCTTGGCCAACGCCACCGGCCGCCCGGTTGAGGTGTCACCAGTAACCGAAGCAACCACGCTCGGAGCCGGTTACCTCGCCGGACTCGCAGCGGGTACGTGGACTGGCCTCAACGAGGTGGCAGACTCTTGGTCGCCCGCTCTTGTGGTCGAGCCAAATGGCTCACTCGACCGCAAAAGTTGGCAGCAGGCAATCGAACGTTCTGCGCGTTGGATACCTGACCTATCAGCGCTCGACTTCTAGAGTTGCTGCGCATAGCTCCGGCCGTCAAAGCTGGGGGAACACTTCGAAAGGACCTTGGTTCGTGGATATCAAGCAAGCGGCACTCCCCACAGCAGCCGCACAAACCGCTGACGAGTCGGCACCCATGGTGCGTCGGCGCATTCTGGCTGCCGGTGTCTCCGGAGCCGCGCTCTCGCTGCTCCCATGGCTCAGCGATCGCGCCGGCGCTCAGGCTCGCACGGCACCTCCAACATCTGGCGGTGCCACCACGGCAACAACGCCAGCCACAACAACGCCTCCCACCACGGTCGCTCCCGCACCCACCACGACAGCACCCCCGAAGCGGCCCACCACAGCCGACATCGAGCTGCTCGCAGTTGCGCAGTCCATCGAACTCGCCATCCGCGACCTGTACGACGCAGCCCTTGGCGCGAAGTCGTTCGAAGGCGCAACCGCCGAGGCTGTCACTGCGATTCGCGAAGCGCACGAGGCCTACGCCCAATCCATATCGGGCCTCATTGGCTCCGATGCCAAAGGGCTTCGCAGCGAGAAGCTCTACAACGCTCAGCGCAGCAACTTCACCGGCTCGACCACTTCAGTAGCTCAGGCCGCCGCCAAACTCGAGAACGTCGCCTCTGCTACGCACCTCGAGATCTTGGGTTCGCTCATTGGCATCGATGCCGCAGCGCTCATCGCTTCGGTCCTCGTTGTCGAAGCCCGTCACGCCACGGTGCTCAACACCATTGCTGGCGCCTCCACGCTCTCCAATCAGCTTGCAAACGACGGCGTTGCTCTGTCGCCCGCCGACTATCCAGTGAAGTGACCATCATGAACAACCAGACCTCCCCCGATTCCTTTGTCACCGCCGAGCCACTCAGCCGTCGCGGCTTGCTTCGCGTTGGCGGCCTCACCATCGGCTTCGCCGCGCTGGTCGCTGCATGTGCCGATGAGGTCAAAGAGAAGAAGCCTGCGCGAGTTGGCGATGTCACCCCACCAGCAAAACTGCCCGACGCCGTCGTTACCGATGGCGTGTTGTTCCGCACCGCCGCATCGGTGCACTACAGCATCATCGACGCTCACAAGATCAGCAAAGAACTTGGCAAGCTCAGTCCCGAGCAGACCTCCATCGTCGATGCCTACATCGCAGCGAACGAGACAGCCATCCGCGATTTGGCCAAGTTCACTACCGATGCCGGCTCGAAGCCTTGGACATGCGCCAACCCTCGTTTCGACCGCGTATTGCTCACGCCAATCCGTGCTCACATCACCGGTCGCCCCAAGGAGGGCAGCGAAGAGTCCGACGTTGCGCCCAGCGATGACCCCACACGCGATTCACTCGCCTTGGCCTACGCAATGGAGACCGTCGCTGCCGAGATGCATCAGTCATTCGTGCCGCAGTTGTCACTTCCCAAGTACCGCGCCGCGGTGATGCAGCAGTCGCAGGCCGCGGCTCGGCGCGCCGCAGCACTGGCGTTGGCCATCAACCCCGCCAACATCGTGAACCCGCTGTCGCTCAAGAACGCCAACGTCTCCACCCCAACCACGGTTGAGGCAACAACTACTACTGCTGCCCAAGAGATCACCAAGACCAGCGCTGCCACCACCACCACGGTCGCCAAGCCCGCTCCATTCGATTTCCAGCAGTACTACGCAATCCCCAGCCAGTTCGGCTCACTCAACGCAGTGCAGCTCGCTGTGGGCGTGCCCAGCGGCGGCGCACAGTTCACCATCAACCTCGAGACCCCAAGCCTCAACTCGTTCATATACGACTACCAAACCGAGTGCTGACACTGCTGCCGGCCGCGTACACTCACGGTCGACGGCGAGTTGGCCGGGTGACCGCGGTACCACGGCCCACCTTCGGGTGAGCAGGTATTGAGGAAAGTCGGGGCTCCACAGAGCAGAGTGCTGGCGAGAGCCAGGTGGGGGCGACCTCACGGACGTGCAACAGAGAAAGACCGCCGATGGGTTGGGCAACCAGCCACAGGTAAGGGTGCAACGGTGCGGTAAGAGCGCACCAGCGTTTCAGGCGACTGACACGGCTTGGTAAACCCCATTCGGAGCAAGGCCGAGCAGAGGGGATGGGCGGCTCGCCTGTTCTTCGGGACACCCCTCGGGTAGGCCGCATAGATGGATGGTCACCGCACGATTTCGGTCGTGTACAGAACTCCGCTTACAGGCC
>Ga0194043_1000245_pt1 | contig 28952 bp, 29 predicted proteins | sample JunL4415m_MetaG_FD_161274 | JGI IMG/M metagenome (GOLD analysis project Ga0194043, IMG submission 161274) | Anoxic zone freshwater microbial communities from boreal shield lake in IISD Experimental Lakes Area, Ontario, Canada - Jun2016-L442-15m | ecosystem: Environmental > Aquatic > Freshwater >...
ATTCAGACTTACGCTTCTACCACCGCTTAGCGCATCCCCTTCATGCGAAAACTGAACTACCTCTAGCCCACAGGTAATTCCACCTTCACCCTGTGTGTAGGGATAAACGCTTACTACAAGCCTAGCGAAGTCTCCGCCTTTGATACGCTTAATCCTGTCTAAGCTGAACTCTTTCTTGTCCGCCCCTACTACTGTAGTCAGGAACTGCGACTTAGCAGTGATGTAGTAATTCCCCTTATAGTAATCCTGGGGCTTCGTATCGCCATCCTTAAAAGGATGAGCAAACTCAGCGAACTTCATTGGCTTACCATAAAACGCCTGAGCTGCTTTAAGCACAGTCTGGCGAAGCTCCTTTCCGGCTTCCTGCCAAGTTTCTTTCGGAAACAAGATGTCAGTCTTGAACTTATCATCACTGTACTGCCTACCTGAATCAGGCTCTGCTAGGTAAGGGAACACAAGCTTCCCCACTGGCGTTACACAACGCAGGCTTTCTTTCTTAATCTTGGCTGTTCCAGCTGCTGTTAGTTTTCGTTTAGTTGGTGCAGGCATAATAGCCTCCTTGTTGTAGTGTGCTAGCTATACTTCATCGTCCTCAGTATCGAGAGCCGTAAGTAGTTCGGTAGCATCTTCTTTTGGTAATGCCTGTCTCTTATCATCTTCAGAGACAAGTTTCGGTTTTGGGATTGACTTGCGTACCACCGCATCTATCTTTCCCTTGCCTATCCTTTTTTCAATTTCAGTAATACCCAGTAAACTCTGCCTCCAGGGATTCTCTACGCCAACATTCTTTAAGTACGCGGCTACTTCAAGTTCATTCTCTAGCCACTTTCTAGTGCTGCGCCCTGCTACTAGCTTCCACCCAGGTAGGGGCATAGACGAGAAGTATCTTCCTGCTGCATACTCTTCTACTGCCTTTAGGAATGCTCTAATCTGGTCAGCGTTACTTAGTACAGTGTCTAGCTGCTCATCAGTCATAGTAGCAGGAGCTGGGGTCTTAACTAGCGCAGGTGCTCTATCTAGCTCCACTAGTCCTGGTGCGCTTGAGTTCTTAGCGTATGTTTTGCACTCAGCTTTACGCTTGCAGAACGTACACTGCGGCCCGAAGTGTTCTTTAGGCTTCTTAGTGCCTGCTTGAACCTTCAAAGCCATCTTCTCAAAGCGCTTTAAGTTAGCACGAGCTTTCTTTAGCGTAGGCTGGTCTATAGTCCACTGCTCTAATGGGTCTGCATGTTCGTCTCTATTACGCGGCTGATAGATAGCAGCCACTGCTTCTGTAGCATCCCAGTTCTTAGAGTTAATGATAGCTAAGATGTAGGTCATTAACTGCCAGTTATCTTCTGCCCTAACTGCTATGCCTTTGCCGTATTTGAGGTCTAAGGCATAAATCTTCTTCTTGTTATCTTTTACGTAGAGAATACCAAAGTCGATAGTGCCATATATGTGGGTGCTGAATTGTACGCGTTCTTCTATTAGGGTGGTGAGGATGCAGTCTTTGCCTATCTTCTTGATGATGCGGTCTATTAGTTGGATGAGGTCGGAGATATGCTCACGCTTCTCTGCATCATAACCTGGAGCTTCTGCTACAGCCATTAAAGCTGCGTCTACACCCTCCTTCATTAGAACGGTAGAACCCATCGCAAACAACTCATGCGCCTTTGTGCCCTCCTCGGCATAAGGAGATACACGCTCGGGCAATGGATGCTTAGGAGGTAATAGGCTTGCGTAGCACTCCATGAACATTTTCATGGAGCTTGGAGCTAGCTTAGCGTGCTGGGCTTCTAGTGTTGCTATGATTTCTTTTTCTGCTCCGCTAAAGCTAAGTTCTCCGCCATCAAGGCGTGAAGGTGGTAGCATCTCTTCTAAGCTAACAGCCTTATCAGTAGCTAGCACTTGCTCCAGGTCGAGCTGCGTTTCTTCGGGGGCTACATCTTTCCTTACGTGCTTATGTGGCTCCACTATAAGTTGTTGGCAGGCTTCTATAGCTTGAAGACCCAAAGATGTTGTAGCCGTTACTGTTAGATCGTCAAAGTCATCCATGCTAACAGGCTTATCTGCAACAGGCGTTCTCTTCTTAGACACCTTAGCCCCATTAGGTAGCTGGATTACTACGCGCTCATCTGAGATGCCAATAACTTTACCTTGCTTTCTATACTTCGCCATTTCTTCGTTACTTATCATCTTTTTTCATCCCATTTATTCGTTCAAAATCGTAACCATGTGCTGCACAATACGCATTAAGCAGCTTATAAGTTACTTCCACTATCTCGTATATCCCCAGAAATAGAAAAGGTATCTCCTCTACTTCACTTAGCTTACGCCTGCCCTTACGAAGCTGCTCGGCTTTGGCTATTATTCCACGCAGCGTATTACGCAGGTCATCTACGCTTCCAGTGATCTTAATCTCTACTAGTTTCTCTTCCATCGCTGCCTCCCTTAGTAGTACGTTTGTTCCATTCTTCTTCAGCTTCTGCTATATAAAACCTGTAGGGTCCTAAGCATCGGCAATCCTCGCATGTTATGGCGTGGATTTTATCTAATAAACTAGTTTCTTTTAACCTCTTCCCACCACAGAACGGGCAAACTTTTAGTTCCACTTTCATTTTTCGCCTTCCATTAAATACTCATACCGCTTATGTTGCTACTCATGCTCTTTTGTCCTTTATAGCATCACTTAGTAATGCGTGAAATTTTAATAGCATAGAATCAAAGCTTAGATACTCCGTTTTAAATAACGCGGCTAAGCGTTTATCACTTCGCTGCTTACGTGTTTCAAACTCAAGTATATCCTCCCAGGTTATCATGCTACCTCATCAGTTTCTCAATCGCTATGTCAGCATCATCTATAATGCTTCTAAGCCTAAGACTTATCTCCATCTCGTTAAGCTGATCCTTAGTAGACTCCCCAAGCAGCTTACGAAGGTCGATAGTTAGCTTAAGTATGAGGCAGACTAGCCCTGTGTATTTATCCATTAGGCACCTCAGCAAAATTAACAGCTTCGCTGTAATACCCATTAGACTGCCCGCACCACCTCAAGTCCACAGCTCCTTTAATTGTAGCAAGCTTATAAAAGGTCCACGTCTCGCCAGTATCCATAGTAGTTATAGACTCACCACTTACTTCTTCAGCTACTAGCAGCGGAGTTCCAATCAGGTCCTGCATGTCTCCAATAACCTCAGCTAACCAGACATACTCACAACAGTCTTGTTCATGGTATAGCTTAAAGCGCTGACCGTTATCACAGACGAACGTAACAACAGTATCGTCCTCCTTGCCAATAATAGCAGTAAGGATTCTGCCTTTTAGTAAATCAAATTCTTTGTATTTGTCCATGTTATGCTCCTACCACGTTTTCAATATCAACCATCTTCTGCTCCAGCACTTCAATGATGTGGTCGTCTAGGCTGTCCTTAGCTAGGAGCATGTAGATAGTAACGGGATTTATAGTACCGATCCTGTGTACACGATCACTTGCTTGAAGCATGTTTGCAGGATTCCAGTCTTGTTCACAAAAAACAACAGTAGAGGAGGCTGTCAATGTCACTCCAGTTCCGCAGGCTATCAGATTGCCCACCATTACCTGCTTAAGCCCCATCTGGAAGTCTGTTACTGCCTTCTCTCTCATATAAGGAAGTGTATCTCCTGTTATAGCGCAGGTAGTTATCCCCTTATCCATTAGATAGGCTTCAACTCCATGCACTACAGCCTTATGATAAGCAAAGATAACCAGTTGCTCATCAGGGCTAGACTCCAAGTAGTTATCTAACCACTTATAGATAGCAGGCAGTTTAGCTACTCCTAGTCTCTGACGCACAGTAGCAACATGGTCTGACTGCTCCAGTGCTTCACGCTCTACACCCAGTTGCTTTAGGGCAGAGTCAACTAGTTGTAGTGACTCCTCTGCCACGGTAGCATCAATGTCCAGATACACATTAGCGTAGCGTTTAGGAGGTAAGTCCTTAAGCACGTCTTGCTTGAAGCGTCTTACGGTGAAGGGCGCCATGCGCTCTTTCAACTCATCCTCGTTACGTGTGCCTCTGAACTCTACTCCACTGCCAAAGGGTGTAGGGTAGGGGTAAGAGAACTTGTAACAGAAATCTTGATGCTTACCCCACTTGTGCGGCTCAATAGCGCACAGTAAGGGGTGTAAGTCGCTGACGCATTTCGTGATGGGTGTGCCTGTGAGGAGCTGCACATACTTTGCATTGGGTACAAGCTGCTTAACTACAACCTGTGTACGCTTTGCTTTCCAGGATTTGCAATAGTGCATTTCATCGCACACTAACATGCTATCACTGTGCTTACTGAGATAAGCAACTAATAGCTTAGTCCACGCTTCACTAGCAGCTAAATCATAGCTTATTATAACCACACGTGTAGCTGGCAGTAGGAGCTGCTTACCATTACTGATGACTTGTAATTCTCTTCCCAGAGTATCCCACTTCTTAAACTCAGCTGCCCACGTACTACGCACAACAGCGGGGCATATAACTACCATATGTTGTGGCTGGAAAGCGTTGCTGGATGCTATAGCTTGACATGTTTTTCCAAGACCAGGCTGATCAGCGAGGAGAGAGCGCCGTAGCTTAATGAGCTTTAGGACTCCCTCTTTTTGATATGGGAGAAGTTGCTGGGATTTAGGGACTATTAGGCGTTTCACGGTTATTGGTGGCTCAGAATGTTTTAGCTTGCATATTTTACGGCTTCAGGTTTATCCTGGTAGCTCGTTCCTGAAGTAGAGTCTAAGCTCACAACAGAATGTTGTCAAGGTATAAATCAACTATAAACTGATTTTTAGAAAAAAAAAACCTCATACAGGGGTTAAGCTGTATGAGGCTCGAAAAATATAAACGGGACTAACCATTTAAGGACAGCTTAATAGCTGTATTGAAATCTAATGTCAACAATACCACAGTCTTCTGATATAGCAAGTACTAATTCACAGCTAATCTCCACTAATCCGGATTTGGTTCGGTTTGTTAAGCTATTGGCATCACATCCGTTCTACAAAGAGACAGGTGTTAAGTTCTACCTGGACTGGGAAGCACACAAAGAAAGACCAGACGCAGGACATGATTGTGCCCCTCCTGAGCTATCCACAGTTACTCAAAAGCTAGTCAGCAGATTAACTGCTTTAAATGCTGAGAGTAAGCACATCTACTACCGTGTTCAGTATCGACCGTATATCCCAGTTAACGGTAACGGGCATATTACTCAGACGGTAAAAAACGATAACATTACTAATTCACTATATATCCCCATAGATATAGACTTTAAGCTTCCCTTTAGCTTTGAGCACTTTATGACTCAGCTGGGTATTAGTCCCTGGGCTGTGGTTCAAACGTCAGTGGATAAGAAGGGCTTTAAGCGTTATCAGGCATTAGTGGCTGTCAGAGCTGAGGATACCCAGAAGCGTGACGAGGTGAAGCGCCTAGGGCTTAAGCTAGCGAGTATATGTGGGGCTGATAGTTCTATGTATGACTTTAGACGTGTAGCAAGGCTCCCAGGCTTTAGAAACTGGAAATGGTCAGGAGCTGGTGTCTCTAAGCTGCTTCAGCTTAAGAAGCCGGGTATTGTCTACAGCCTGGAGAGATTGGATTATCTGATAGATAGGGCTAAGATTAATCCAGGTATCATTAGGTGTAAGGAGGTGTCCCCGCCTCGTAAGCGAGGTAACGAAAATAAGGAATACACCGGGGACAGGATATGTGAGCTTACGTACGCAGAAGCTATTGATGCTGTGCATGACGGGAAGGTAATAGCCGAGGTAGGGCATCGTGTTGAGTATGTAAACTCCATTGCAGGCGGAGCTGCTAGAGCTGTTCGGCAAGGTAAGCTAAGTAAAGATGCTATCCCTGGGCTAGTTAAGGAAATGGCAACTAAGGGTTGTAGTGAGCCGCTATCGGATAGAGAGATACAGGGGCTTATACGTAGTTCAGAGGGCTACTTAGAACGGGATGCAGTTAAGGATGAGACTAAGTGGAGAGAAAGGCGTGCTACTAACATTACGGTGCTCGAAGAGAGAAACTTAAGGCTGGATACGACTAACATAATAGAATCCAATAGAAGGCTCTACATTCAAGAGTTCTTTAGGGGGGTAAATGCTGCATTTATGGGAAGGCTTTACCAAGAGCTTATCGAGCGACAGTTTAACGATGGCTACATCTCAGAGGCTAGCTGGGTAATAGTTAATCGAGCTGAACAACTTAAGTTAATTGTTGACCGATACTTCTGTGTTGCCGAGAAAACTAAAAGTAAATGGGGTACAGAGTGTTGGCGCCAGGAGAAATTTGAAGGAGCTATCGAAGAAGGCTTTATAGGACAGTTTGTAGAGGAAATATATCGCAGCATTAAAACGCACCGTGAGCTGGTTATAGAAGGAAACGCTGAAGCAAAGCCACGCTTAGCTAGCAAGTTAAAAGCAGCTAAGGATAAATGTACATCGAAGGAAGGTTTGCTTAACGCTGAAAAGTTTGAAGCTGATAAGCTTAAGGAGGAAGAGGCTTTTTTTACACTTAAGTTTAAGCAAACTACTCGTAGTCGGCTACAGGAGGAAATAGCGCATACGATTCAAGAAATGCAGCAGAAGGTTAATAAGTTAAAAGACGAAAGCGCGATTATAGCATTTCAGAATGGCTTACTTTCTCTGGGTTCATCGGAAGCAAGCTGCGGCTTTTCACATTCTGGTTTCACAGAATGTGAAGCATGGAGGAACACACTAACCTGCATGGATACTAACTATGATACTGAGCTGGCCTCCAGAGTCTTAACTACTCTCCAATCAGGAGACATAACGCAATACATATTGCGTTATGAGCAGTTGCTGATAGCTGAATGCCCAACAATGTATGGATTCTTGAAAGACACGTTTCCAGAGCAGCAGCAGACTTGGCTGCTAGTCATGAATATCATAGGCTACTGCTTTCTTGTGGGTAACCCAAGACAAAAGTTCTTTAACTTCCAAGGAGCTACAGGTAGCGGTAAAGGGTCTCTAGGAAAGATAATAACTTACTTATCCGGGGACTCTTCACAGTACTTGGGGCTTAGAGACTTTTCTACAGATACAGGGTTGTTTCCGTGTATTGGTAAATCAGCAGCAGTGGTGGACGAGGTGGATAATGCATCTATGGATCGTAAGACTAATCATGCTGTCTGGGAAACAATAAAGAAAGTAACTGGAGGTACTCCAGTAAGCGCACGCAGGCTATACAAAGATGCAATTAGTGTCCGTATTGACGCTAAGTTTATACTAATCAGTAATAAACCATTAGATTTTCCAGATGAGGATGGATCTATCGGACGGAGACTAGTCTCTCTGAAATTTAAAGAAACCTGCGCTGCTAGTAAAATGAAGGAAGACATTGCTTTAGATGTGCTGAAGAGCGATGCGGATAAGGTGGCAACTATAGCCGCTGCTACGCTTATGAGTAGATGGTACCTTGGTAGCGAAATGTTCCAGATTGCGGGCAGTTCAGCCCTTGATGAGGGCAAAGCGGAGTATTTAGATAACTGCGCTCCGATTAGGAGCTATTTACTTAGCTGCTTACAATTCGGTTCAGAGTCAGGAGCTACCGCTGAGAATGGCCGCGTAATGGTAGTGGGATTACTTGCAGTACTCGAGGTCTACTGTGCCACTACACTGAGTAATAGTTCCGATTCTGATGCTGCACTAACAAGCATTAAGTCCTACCTTAAGAGAAGTAGAAAGCAAAAGGAGGAGCAGATATATTCTATACTAAAAGTGAAGGGAGTTACTAGGGGTAAGGAGGACAGAGCTAGGTATAGTAAAGGGTCTAATGACTACTGGCATTATGTAGATGCAATTAGGATAGATTGTTCCCACATAGATTTAGAGCTAGTAATGCAGGAAATGATGCAGATAGAGGCTAAGAGTGTAGATAGAGCACTTAGTCTAGGAAGCCGTATGTGGTATCAATTTGATTTAGAGAATGCGCAGAGAGTAGTAGATGGGTTAATGTAGGCGATATATCAAAATGATTACATACTACAATTAATTGCTAAGTATTACGTTTTTATATACCGATAAAATGCTAGGTGCATCAAACAAAGGTGAGCACCTGGTGAGTACCTGCTAAAAACCGGCGAGCACCGGGGGGTAATTATCGCACAGGTACTCACCAGGTACTCACCGGTGCTCACCTGCTGTTTTGAAGAAAATATGTAATGATTACACAGAATGTTATATCCAGGTACTCTGGTACTCACGGTACTCACCTTTTATTTACTAAAGGTCCAGAATGTACATAGGTAGTACAAAAAAGAACCCTAAAAGGGTAAAAAGGGGGGGTAGTAAAAAATATATAGAGGAGAGTACGAAAAATCGGTGAGTACCGTGAGTACCGTGAGTACCTGTTTACATAATTACCGCAAGTCATTTTAAAATGTAGTTAAGTTGAAGGAGAAAAACATGGACATGATAGCAATACGAAACATGAGTAGAGGCGATTACGCTTATAAGTTATTAGAGCAGATTGTAGAAAGTAAAGATGACTATTATATAGAAGCGGAGCTGAAGGAGTTAGCAACTGTATTGGTTAATTTACCGCAAGATGAGTTTCTACCATTTGTTATAAAAGCAACTAAGTGTGGAGGCGTAACCCCTAATAAGCACCTAAATTTAGTATTTTCTACTGTGCTTAGTATACGTAGGGATATACTTAGGAGAACTGTCGAGAGGGCTTTAAAAGGAGGGAGCTAGGCGAGCAGTTAGAATAGAGTCACAAGTGTCTTGCGGTTTCTTATGGGTCCCGTGACTTGCCGCGTGACTTGCCTTACTGCGTGACTTTTAATACAAACAGCCTTCGGCTGTTTGACTTCCGTAGTTAAGGTGTAACGGCGGTATAACAACCAGCCTCACGGCTGGTTTAAGCCTATACTGGTAAGCTACCTACTTTTTATCAAGATCCTATCAAGATCCTATCAAGATCCTATCAAGATCCTATCAAGATCCTATCAAGATCCTATTAGGATCTTGATAAATAGTCCAACAGTGATAATCGACATCTCCGCGCGTGACTGCCGTCCGGCAAGCCTTATACTTAATACCATTTTGACGTGTTAACCTATTAGCAGCTTGGATAGCGCGTGATTTTGTGGTGTACTGTCCGGCGCGTTCTTGCTCTTGGGTTATGTTCATTTAGGCTTTCTCCGAAAAAAAAAACCACGGCTATAGGTAATAGCCGTGGTTTTTGCGTGTCTTTATTCTTCGTTAGCGTAACATTCTGGGTGCTCATTATTCAGGTAAGCTTCGTACGCTCGCTTGTCGGTATCATCGATTATGGCGCTAACTAATAAATCATCGTTGGTGTTAGTAAGGCTAAGCAGCTTAGCTTTGAACTGCTCAAGGGTTATGTCGTATTTTTTACATATTAACGGTAACAGGTAAGTAAATGCTTCGTGATATGTGAGTTTCATAGTTTGCCTTGTTCCTTATATGATATGTAAGATGTTTCAGTAACAATTAAAAAATCTAGTAGCTGTAAGTTTAATAATTCGCCTGCTTGCTTTAGTTTGTCGCAGATTGATTGATCTTCTTTGCTGGATAGCAGGGAACCGCTAGGGTGGTTATGCACTAGGATTATAGTGTTAGCAGTGGCGGTTAGTGCAATTGAAAAAACTATACGGGGATCTATTGCACTAAAGTTAAAACCGCCGGAACTAATCTTTACCCAACCAAAGATTTCGTTGTTTCCGTTCAAGCAAAACATCAGCACTTCTTCTTGGTATGCGAGAGTACCGGCCTTGCTTAAGATGGTGCGCGCGTGGTTTGCAACCATTTCAGGGTTAGTCATTGGCTCTGTTTTTGTGGTTTTGCTTTTGGTGTAGCGTAGTGTGATTTGTGGTAGCATGGTTTATTACAACCAGCCTCACGGCTGGTTTATCTCCATAGTAATGATGTAACGTTGGTATAGCAACCAGCCTCACGGCTGGTTTAAGGTGATACTTTAGGTTAGTTATTTGCCATTATGGTTAGTATATACCGGCAACAAGCCTCTTCATTACTTAGCTTGTTATCGGTGAGATTAAGCAGCTGATTAAGATGTATTGCTAGTGTTTTCTTGCGTGACTTTAGTACATATTGTTTTACGGCACTTAGATTGCCATTCATATAATTATCCAATAATTCGATAGTTGTCATTGGTAGTATAAGTTAGTTATGGGTTAGTAATTCAGCGAGTACCGCTAACGGTACTCTGTGAATTATTACGTCCTATTCGCAAAAGTAAGCTATAGCGTTAATAGTATAATTTCGTTTTGAGTGATTATAGCAAATAGTCGATTTATAACTATCGCCCATATTTATATAGTCGATTATCCAAGCGTTATCATCTTGACTAGTGTTTTCCTTTCTTATTGCTTCGATACCGAATCCACCAATAATACTTTGAATTATATGCAGTTTGACATCGTATTTAGCGGGGTTATTATAGCACTCATCTATTCGTTGCTTGCCTGCAGGATAACTCTCTAATTGCCAGTAATCAGTTTCAGCTAATACTTGCAGTATTGTATTAGCTTCGCTTCGTTCAAGCTGAAACTCCTTCATTAATTTAGGTATGGTTATGCGCATAATGACTTAGCCTCATGTTTTAGTTATGTGGTTAGTAATTAATCGGGTACTGCTAGCAGTACCCTGGTAATTACTTTTCCATTTTGCAAGGCATAACTATCGACGCGCAACTAAGATCTCCGATTAATAGCGGTCCCATGGGATCATGTAGATGTAGCGTAGTATTTAACGTGTTTTGTAAAGCTGTTAAAAGGTAAGATGCACAATAGCAGTAGTTAGCAGATAACACCGGCGACTCTAATATAAAGTTAAGTGGTATCTTTAACTGTAGTGCAGCTGATTTAAAATTACATTGACCGTCTTTATGCAATGTAACTGTGTCGAAAGTATACTCATCTATACGTTTTGGTTTTAATGCGGTGAGTGCTTTTAGTGCTCCGTACGCTAATACTACGTTATGACTAGGTGAACCGGTAGGAATAACCTGCTTGTAATCCGGGTACTGGCTGTCGAGTAAACGACAACCAAGAATAACATTACTATCATAATATAACCATAACTTATCATCAGCTATTATCAGCTTTGCATGTTTTCCCGGTAATAGTTTACTAGCTTTGATTAGTGCGACACAAAACGCTGTAGGGATAATTATTGACGGTGAATCGGTAGGTAAGATGTCGGTAGTCTCGTAATGTACGATGTGGCCATTAGTTGAGACAAGATGCTCGCGGTTAACATGTATACCCATTAGGTTATGTCGAGCGTTGTCGGTAGAGGTAAAAGGTAAACAGCGTTTAAGCTGCTCCACCAGTACATCGACGTTTAGTTCCCTTGCGTGGTGGTTTTCTCCGTACGTGGGGATTAGCGGGAATTGATCTAGTTCGGTGTCTGGAATAATAGCTGTTTTGCCGATTAATGCTAGTTTTTCAGGGGAGTAACAACCGGGTGCTACAGCTATTGGAGGGAGCGTACAATAGATGTCAAGGGTAGTAGCGCGCGTATTTTCAGGAGTACACGCAACTTGCTTGAGCACAGGCATAGTGCGTGATTTGCGACTTGCAAACAGTTGAGCTATTTTGATTATGTTAGTTTGTGTAAGCATAGTTAGTCTCTGGTTATGTATTAGTAATATTGCACTATAATATCCGTGCATCATACAGCCTAGGCGATCTAGGCTGTATTGTGCATGTTTATACCTTGCAGTACTCCCTAATTACAGCTAATGCGTCGTCGGTAGTCATACCGACACATTCATCAGGCCAAATATTTTGCTTAGCGTATATCTCTACTGCTAGGCGGATAATCTGATCCTGTAACCGCCATAATCGGGATATGGTATTATCCCGCATGTTATTGGTTACATCAGTAATAGTTATTGGATCGCCAAATATATCTAGGTGGGTAGTCATAGTCATAGTCTCATCAGAGTGTTGCATAGTGTTAGTCTCGTTAGTTATGGTTAGTAGTAGTTATACACTGCAAATTATTGTGTATAATAGTTATACACACTAAAGTGCTTTGTTTTTATTTTTTCTCTAATATCAACCTACTTCGTTTTATCAGTATCTGTCAACCTTTTGTTTACAATTATTTTCGCAAATAAAAAAAAACTTTCTTACCTCTTTATATGTGCGCCGAACCATCACCAAAACATAATGCCCGATAAGTAACCTTATTTGGCAATTGATCACCTTATCACACCTAATCACATCTAAGCATGACAAGCCGACATCAAGATAGGTGTGCTTTGTCGTGTCCTGCTATGTCTCAATTTTGGGACAAGGAATCTCTTAGTTATTGGCTGGACGGAGAGTCGCTGCAACGATGCCCCCCGCGTGTGCCCGCATCATATAGAGTCCCACAGTGCTCTAGCCGGAACACCACCTACGCACTACCTACGTAACATCTTAAAATCATTGATGATTTTAACTAACATAAAATATCCTATAGCCCCAAAACTAAATGTAAACACAATGTTACCTATTGATTGCGAACACTTATCATGCTATCCTCCTACTATGAGCAATACACCTGAAGTTATGAGTCGTGAGATTACGATGCAGAATAACCCGGATGAGGTTATCGAAGCGGATTTACGCTCATTGCATCTTATCTTATGCAAACTTGAAACAGCATGGCACTATGCAGAGACGATAGACGATACGTGTAAACTTACTTTAACTACACTGAAGGTAATGGAGCATAGGCGAAAGACATTAGGTATTGATGTTAGCCCAGGTAAGCAAGTATACCTAACACCCTATGACAGTTAACGTAACGGTGTATCCTTAAACCAGCCGTGAGACTGGTTATTACACCTACTGTTAAGGAGAAGCCTACGGAAAACAAACAGCCGTAGGCTGTTTGTACTATGGCATACTACCTACAAGCTGAACCCCATTGGAGTCTAGACTTCGCGATTAAACGATTCTGTAACGACGCTGATGTAAAGATAGTCACTGTTGATGACTTATTAGATTTGGATGTAGTTACACTAGACCTGCGCATTCCAGTAAAAGAAGCCCTAGACAAAATTGACTGCCTAATACCTCCGTATGGCGTTGCACTGTTCCACCCTGACTCTGTGATGTCCTACCTAAAACGCAGAGCTAAGCGCTGCTTACGTAAAGCTCAAGTAGAAACGCTCGCGCAAATTAAAGAGTTACAACGGACTAGACTAGAGAATCAAGCTGATGTGTGAAGACTACAACAAAACATGGGATTCTTTCTGGAAGGATATAGTCACTAAAGAGGATGGGACTATAGACCTTGAACAGATTAAACGAGAGTTAGCTGACTTCTACTACGTAATGAATGAAGTGCCTAAAGTGTATATGGAGATAACTGGAGGAGAGCTATCAAAAATAATGTACACTGCTGAAACAGTTATTGGGCTATATAACCAGCAAGTAGAGAAGTTAATAGAGGAAGCGTTGGAGGAGGCTAGACTGCATCCTCAAGAGTAGTAGAAAAGTTAGCTACTAGTGGAGGCTTACTGATTATAGTAGTTGCAGTAATAGCCCCGCCTCTGCTAACGTATGCTGCTTCCTTCTGGGCTATGATTGTAGTAGGAGTCATCACCCTACGCTGCCCTGGAGCAAAGCCAAGCCTCCAGATAGCTACCTGCATGGCTAGCATCATTGCATCGCTCTCGTCTGGAGACTTAGCTAGCTTAGGGTTGATAGCTGCCATACGGGCCTTGTAGTCTGCTTTAGACTCCAGCATTAGCTTTGGCGATTCATGACCACCCTTAAGTAGTACCTTACGATTCACAAGCTGCTCAGCAGTCAGGCTATCGATACCTCGTATCTGGTCCTGCTGAACGAACTCTCGAAACTTAAGCCACATATCTGATGGAGACATTACCAGTACAAAAGGGTCTACCTTCCCTCTCAGCGTCTCCGACCGAGGCTTAACTGAAACAACTCTGTATGGTTGCCCCTCCTGCTTACTAACAATCCTAATTAACTCTCCTAGCGCCCTACCAATCCCTGTTGCGTCGATAGCTAGATTCGATACTGGGCAGTTATACCGTTCTAGCACCGCTAGAACCTGAGTAGCAATCTGCATCTCCCCTGAAGCATCTCCCCTTACCAAGTCTATCTTGTGAATCAGATCCTCCCCTCTGAAGTCCAAAACAACTAATCCATCTACAGTATGTCCTAGCACTCCTAGCCTAAGGATACACCCGGCTCCACCTCCGCCTATCTGGAAGGCTGGGTCTAAGCCGGCTACTACTTCCTTTGGATAGAAGCCACTCCATTCAGCCTTTCTGCGAACCTGGTGTTCATTGAGGAAAGGTTCGCTAATGATGGTGTTGTCCATCTGCTTATCTTGCCAGAAGCCAAGCACGAACCTGTAAAAGGAATCTGACTCTTCGCCATACTCACGTTTCTTCTTCTCAATCCCTGCTGTAGTAATCAGAAACCTACTAAGCACTTCCTTTTTCACCACATCCGTTTCACTGATAGCTGGAGAGTCATAAGGGTTGAAGTAAAGACAAAGCCCATTCTCGTATTGCGTCTCCCAAGTGTAGTCCCTCATTGGGTCTACTGTTTTCCATCCTCGACGAGGAGTAGCTAAAGCACCATGCAAGTCAGTCTTACTATTAGAGTTCCCAATACCTATCAGCTGAAACGTATCCACACCTTGTTCCAGGTTGGGAATAGCCTTAAGAACGTTAGGCGTCATGTCTGTGCACTCATCCAGAATCACCAATAACCTCTTGTTTGGGTGGCGTCCGATGATGGTGCTAAGAGTTTTGATGTCATCGCCCATCTTAATTGCAGCTGCAAATAGGCCATGAATCTTCTCTTTCTGTTTCGGGTATAGTATCTTGGGGGGCTTGCTGGTTAAAAACGTACCTGGTATTGGTAGTACAGCACTGGAGAATAGTGAAGCTACATAGCCCCATATACGACTCTCCAGGGACTCCAGCGTAACCGACGTAACGATGCAACTATTGTTTTTTGGATCAGAAAGCCAAAACAGTAGTGCTATCTTAGCAGCATCTAGGCTCTTCCCAGTAGCTGCTCCAGAAGCGAAAATGAGGGGCGTAGCCCCCATACAGTGAGCAGTAAACCTTCTCTCGGTCCAACGATGCCAACTCCCGGCATGATGCGGCCACAACAAGTCATGGGCACGGTGCATGGCATTCACTTGAACGTCTACATCATCGCTATCACGATATAATTTAAGATTAATTAGATAGGGATGCTGTAATTTAAACTCTTTTCCACAGGCATAAACCCTGCTACCATCAACCTCCCAACCTTCTTTTAAGCAAAGAGGAATCAACTTAGGATCTACTCGTTGGTTAAGATACATGCAGCCCTCGACATTTAAAAAGTTCAAACCATTTCATGTACCAAAATCGTACGTATTTATAGACCCTGATACAGGGCATCCATACCAAGCCACGACTAAAGAGCAACTGTTCTTCTCGATCCTGGCTTACCGAGAGCAGAACGATCTGCCTCCTATTGCAGCTCTAGATACTGCCATAGAGAATTATCTCTGCAACTTAGCAGAGAACTGTGGCAGTTGTGAATGGGCTAAGTTGAAGCGTGGTTGGGTCCAAACCTTACGCGGAGGCGTAGCCCTCATTGAGAACCTCTTCTATGGTAAAAATCACATAGTCCCCAAAGAAGAAGCAGAAAGACGCGCTCTCATCTGCACCGCCTGCCCTCAAAACATCTTCCCCGACAAATCAGCTTTCATCACATGGAGTGACGAGATAGCTTTATACGCTACTGGTGGATTACGTACTACTCAGTATGATAAACTAGGTAACTGTAACGCATGTACTTGTCCCTTAAATGCAAAGGTCTGGTACAAGGAAGCATCACTTACTGAGGAAGAGTCTAAACTTGCTCCCAACTATTGTTGGCAGTTAATCAACAAGGAACCTACAAAATGAAAGAACTAGACAACTCAAACATTGTAGGTGGTAAGATCGAACAACTACCGTCTGGTAAGTTTAAAGCAGATAAGACAATTATCACGTCAGTAGGTTCGGCCCGCAGCATTCATGAGCGTCTCCGCGCCGGAAATATAAAGCGCGTTAGACTCTATTCTGAAATAGATGGATTAGTCCAAGGCAATCCACCTTACGATTCTAAAGCCCTTCAGCAGGCTGGATTAGGACACATCGCTAATTACAATAATATGTTTGCACGTGCGGAGATTAAACGTGCTTGCCTGGCCTACTGGAATCTACTGCATAACGCGCAGTCGATGATTAAGATTGAACTAGATATACCAGATCCTAATGCTCCTGAATGGGCTAGGACTATGTCTTATCTTTGGGATAAGGTGGTTAAGCGTCTTTGGCCTTCTTTCCTGATTAACATTGCTTCTCTATCTACGCAGATAGTTAAGTTTGGAATCTCTCCTACGCTATGGAGAGATGAGCGCGATCCACGTTGGACTGTAGTAGAACTGAATAAGTTCTTCATCCCAGACCAGACTCAAAGCGACATAGAGATGCTAACCACAGTCTGTGTCGAAAGCGACTTCACAATCCAATATCTCTGGAATGTCTATAACGAATACAAAAACACTCCAGCGAATGATACACCCTGGAATGTCAAAACTCTAGGACAGCTTCTCTGCACAGCAGTAGCAACTCCTCTACGCGAAGCAAACCAGCAACTAGACCTGATGGACCTAGAGCGCAAACTCTACTCTGGTGACTTATCCTTCGACCGTCTCTACAATGACTCTATTAGAGTAGTCTCCCTCTTCCAGAAAGAGTACAACAACAAAATCTCACATTACATGTTTCATCGAAACATAGTAGCGCCTAACACAGAAGACGACACAGGCTTCCTATTCTTCCAGCAAGACCAATACGAATCTATCTCAGACGCCTTCGTAATCTTCACTAAAGACCCAGGAGAGTTTACAATCCATGCTAATAGAGGCTTAGGGCATGAAATCTTTTCATTGGCGCAGGCTAAGATTCAGTTAGACTGTTCAGTAGTAGATATGGCTAAGTGGGCGTCTACTCCGATAATTAAAAGTGGAGCTGGAAATACTAAAGATGTAGAGCAGATCAGATTCTACCCTGGAGTTCCAACTAACATTGGAACTGCTGACTTTGTTCAGAATAACCTGGGTGCAAATGTTAATAATGTAGTTGGAGCTGCGCAGTATCTATCGAGCTTAATCCAGTTCAATTCCACCTACTCGGGCACAGATCCAGCTAACCCAGATCCAGATAAAGGCTCACTGTCTCCAGTACAGACTAAGATGCTGGCTTACAAAGAGTTCAATGTACTAAAGAACAACATAATGCACTTCTACACTACGTTCGACAGAGTCATACAAAACATGACTAAGAAGATGCTAGAAGCAAAAGAAGGTAATCCTGGAGCTGAACTTGGACTCACCTGGAAAAAACGATGCTTAGAAGCGGGAATACCTCCAGAGGTGTTTAAGAAAGCCAACCAAGAGCGTATAGAAGTATTTGCCACTAGGGTGGCCGGGGCTGGCTCACAGGTGGCACAACTCATCGGGCTACAGGAGTTACAGTCAATCATGGGATCGTTCGGTCCTAGGGAGGAGAGAGCCTATAAACGCAGCCTAATAACTGCTGCGGTTGGAGTGGAGTCCCTTGAAGAGTTCGATCAAGACTCTAATACTGTAGATGAACAGGCTGGAGGGGCATCTCTAGCTGGAGTAGAAAACGCAGTAATTCAGGCAGGAAAGTCTCCTATCTTCTCCAAAGATAACGACCAACGTGCTCACTCAGCAGTCCACATGGCATTAGCAACCCAAACCATCCAGGCGCTACAGCAACAGCAGTCCGACCCCATCGAGGCTGATAAGATCTTCTCTGTCTTAGTGCCTCACCTATCAGAACACATATCAGCCCTACAGCAGTCTCCATTTGCACAAAGCGAATTCAATAAGCTTAAGCCAGGCTTTGACCAGGTAGTTAAGTATGCGACTCTTAACCGTGCTAATGCTGCTAAGATGATGCAAGCGCAAGCTAAGCAGCAACAGCAGCAAGAACAGCAACTCTCTGAATCACAAGTTAAGACACAAATTACACAAGCCGATGAACAGAGAAAGGACTTTAAGCTACAGAAGCAAGACCAGCGACAAGAGGACCAACACCAGACCAAGAAGAGGATGCTAGAAGAAAAGACCATGAGCGATATTGAGATGAAGCGTCTTAAAACGGTTACCGAAGCTGAACTAGCGAAGCAGAAAGCAGGTGCTGATATTGCAGCTAAGCAGGTCTCTCAGGGATACGAAGGTAACTCAGCAAGCCAAGACCTACGCGAGCTAAACGGTAGCACACCAGCACCATACGACATTGAAGGGATAGTTAAGACTAATCGTACAGGAGCAAACAAGTGATAGTAGAACACTTCGCAGAAGATAAGATAGCCCTAACGCAGTTACGCGATGCACTCTCCATCTTTCATCGCATTAACTTCTTTGCCGTCCTATTAGATGTAGCTGCTAATCGTTCACTAGTGCAGCAAGCGATTACTACAGATACAGCAGCACTTCAGAACGCATGGCATAATGGGTATGTAGAAGCTATAAACGACATCTTCTACTTTCTGGACCGTTATACTCCTAAAGAAAAGAGAGAAGATACACAGATGGATTTTGGAGCAATAGAAGCGTTATTAAAAGCAGGCGATATAACGGAGACAGAAGCAGATGAGTTACGTAATGCCAGGGGTTAGTAAACCTAATGCAGCAGGGATAGAAGCGTCATTAACAGTAGTGGGGGATGAAGACCCAGTAGAGTTTATTCGACGTAGCATACAAGCGGCTAATCCTACAGCCCAGCCAATGGTGCAAGCTACAGCGCCTATATTACAGTCACCCTCAGTAACTCCACATGTAGCACCTCCAGAAGTAAAGACATCCTTTACAGACAAAGAGATTGGATTGGAGCTGCCTTATGCTAGTCCGACTACGCCATTACCTGCGCCAACTCCTAACACGTTACCAATTAAGGAAAGCGAAGCTCAAAGCGAGACAACGCTTAAGGAGTCGGCGAAAGGCCCTGAGCCGAGTCTTAATGGCCCCGAGGAGAGTCTTAAGCATTTGCGTAAGAAAACTGGGGAACTTTCTCGCACCGTGGAAGAACGGTCTGCCGAGGTAGCGGCTCTACAGTCCGAACTAGAACGGTATAAAACAGGAGAAGTACTACCTGATTCTGTACAAACTCTACAACAACAAGTAGATGAGTTAAGCTACTATAAAGAACTGCATAACTTAAAGATGACTCCAGCTTACACTGAGAAGTATCTACAGCCTATTGAACAGTTGAAGGAGAAAGCAATACAAACGGCTACTGATTATGGTGTAGCTCCAGAAGTGTTAGACTACGCTTATAAGCTAGAAAATAAACGGGACCTAAATCAATTTCTGCGCCGGCACTTTGACGAGGTTGAAGCACTCGAAGTTAGAGAGTTACTTAGTAGCATAAAGCAAGTAGATATAGCAGCGCAAGAAGCTCTAGCCAGACCATCGGAGACGTTACAGCAGCTAAAAGAAGAACAGCAACAGTTTGCTTCCCAACAAGAAAGTACACGATTAGAACGTATTAGCAGTATGGCAAAGACTGGGTGGATAGAGGCGCTGACAGAATTACGTAGCGTAGGAGACTATCCAGAGTTAACGCTTACGGGAGACGCTGATAATGATAAGTATGTACAGCCGATTCTTAGCGATGCAGCAACAGAATACGGAAAGTTTATCAAAGAGTTGGGTTTCAATGGTACTAAGGAACTACGCCCGGAAGCATCGAAAATATTGGCTAAGCGATTCCTACTGTCCCAGGCTGCGGCCATTGCTATGGAATCCAGATCCCAACACCACCATAGAGCACAAGAACTTATTGAAACTACGAAAAGACAAGCAAACTATATAAGACCTCCGGTAGGAGGTGGGGCTGGATCATCCCCAATGTCTACTCCTACACAGCCACGTAGCCCGCTAGAAGCAGGGGATGAGATACTGCGTAGAATAGGAATGAAATAATGCGTAGAGTACAGTGGACATCTCCTATTGAATACGCTTTTACAGATGTCTATCTGCATTTACGCCCATATACAGTCGAAGCCGTATTTAAGTGGATGCTGCCTAGTTTACTAGGAAACTATGTATACGTGTTTGAATATGATGAGTCTGTAACTGGAGAAATAGCAGAACAAGATATAGTTACAGTAACCCAGCGGATTACTCCACTACCAGTTGAAGCCCCTGTGGACATACCAGCCCTTGTTGCAGCTCACTTAGAGTCGATTAAGCCAGTTCCTGTTCCTGTTGTTGTAATGGAAGCCAAGCAGGAAACAGATCCGGTATTCACTGAATGGCTAGAAGCCACACCTAAACTATCCACGTTCGAGAATGATACACAGTTCATAACCACAACTCCAGAAGAGACTGATCCACTCTTCAATGCCTGGCTAGCTACACCACCTCCAGTGTCCACTTTTGTAAACGACGTTCCTTACCTCGCGCATGAAGAAGATCCAGTATTCAAGGCATGGCTAAAGAAACGGCCTAACTTATCTAACTTCACTAACGACCTGCGCTTCATGGTAGATGATGGCAGTGGAGGGGGCGGTGGGGGTTTATTGGTAGAGACAGATCCTATCTTCACAGCTTCTCCTTCATTCACCATAACTAATGCAGATATAGCAAATTGGAATAGCGGAGGTCCTGAGACAGACCCATTATTTACTGCCTGGTTATCTGGTCCACCCCTTATATCTACCTTTACTAATGACGTGCCTTATCTAACAACGTGGGGACCTGAGTTAGATCCAGTATTTGCGGCTTGGCTACTTACAGTAAATCCCGCAAACTGGAACACTGCGTATGGGTGGGGGAACCATGCTAATGCAGGCTACCTCACTTCAGTAACACCACACCCACTTCTTAATACTACACATAGTGATACAGTTCCAGGAGCAGTAGTAAAAGGAGATATAATAGTAGCTAACGCTACTCCTGATTGGGAAAGACTTCCTGCAAACGCCACAGCAACGAATAAGTATCTGCGGTCAGTAAGTAATGGTGTGCCGAGTTGGGAAGCAGAAGCAGATCCAGTATTCTCTGCTTGGTTAATAGTCACGCCTCCTTTATACACCTTATCGGGTGCATTTCTTTTAGACCAAACAACGCCTCAAACTGTTATAAATGGACAACCTATATTCAATTTGGGTTTAAGAAGCAATAAAGGCTTGTCATCATATGATACAGCGGTAATAACTGGAAGCGTAACTAATGCAAGTAATTATTTTGAGTCAAATGTCAGTGCAACTGGCAATGGTATCGCTATTGGAAATTATGTCGCAGTGGTTGATTCAACACTTGATACTTATTCAGTTTATTCTGTTTACGGAAGTTATTACCAAGCAACCACAGCAATTCCTACTGGGAAAGTATTAACTGCTCTTACAGGATTACAGACAATCGCTACAAATCTTGGTGCAGGAACAGTTACTACTCTTGTAGGAAATAATGGAGCTGCCTACAACAGCGGGACAGGAGTGGTTACTTATGCATCAGGATTAAAAGTTTCTGTCATAAATAATGGTGGCGGTTCAATAACGACTGCTTATGGGCTTTATATCGCAGGAGTTCAAGGAACGGACGCATACGGAATATATCAACTTACAAATGTTAAAAATCTATTATATGGAGAATTAACTTTAACTAACGGTGCGATACTTTCAAATCTTACTGCTTCAAAAATTGTATTTACTAGTGCAACCAAACAACTAACTTCAACAGGGATTGGAACGTCATCACAGTTTATTAAGGGTGACGGTACGCTTGATAGTTCAACATATCTCACGTCAGTTACAGCGCATGATGTACTATCGGCAACACATGGGGATACACTACCAGCAGCTGTAACTCAAGGAGCATTAGTTGTAGGAAATGCTACTCCTAAGTGGTCTTCTCTAGTAGCAAACGCAACAGCAACTAATAAGTATCTACGATCTGTAAGCGGCGGTATTCCTAGCTGGGAGACAGTACCAGGCACTGTATCTTTCGGCACTACTACGAAAATTCCCTACATGAACGCAGGGGGGACGGATTTTCTGTATGGGGCAGGGCTTACTTATGACGGAACTACACTCACTTCAGGCCCTCATACATTAAATGGATTAATTACTTCAAATTTAGTTAGCTCCATTCCTGCGTATTCAGATGTAAGAACAATAACAACAGCCGCAGGTGGTAACATATTCAAAAGTTTTCCAACATTAACGGGTTCTCTCACTTCTTCATCACACACGACATTATTCGGAGCCGATATTGGGTTTCAAGACCAGAGAACATTGGTAGGTTCTGGAACGTTCTCTGCTGTTGAAGCGGGAGGTTATGGTGCGAGAATCAGCGTCAGTAGAAATAACTTATTTACAGGGACACTGACGGCGTATGTTCTCAATGGGTTCTTATCAAACTTCGGTGATACAGGAGTTTATAACGTGCCAGGTTCTTCCGTAACGAAGAACTCAACATGGACATACAAAGCCGCAGGGAATCAAGGGAGTTGCAACCCCACTATAGATTTAGGAAACGCCGCAAGAACTGCAAAGTATACCTTCTATGCCAATGACATATCGTTTGGATTCAATCCAACTGTCGCAAATTGCACATTCACATTATCCGCATACGGACAAAGAATAGTTTTCACAGGTTCAACTGCTGGAACTTCTACGGGCTGGGGTTCTTATCTTGATATTTCGGGCTTCGATAACAACTGGGGATATTATAATAATTCAGCCGCCGCTCATAATTTGCTCGGTCTTGATAACGTAAAGACATATTTTGGTACTGGTGTAGATGCCTCCATCACCTATGACGGAACGAATATGGTCTTCAACAGTCGTGAAGTCGGGACTGGAGATTTTGTATTTTCGGGTGGCAACGTCGGCATCGGGACGACGAGTCCGAGCGAGGCGTTACACGTTGTTGGCAATGCGTTTGTGAGTGGTGGGATAAGCTCTGGTGTGGATGGTGGGAATACTCCACTCTACATCCGCAAAGACCAAAATGCTGGTACAGTAGGGTATATTGTTAATAATACGGCTGGAGCAAATGCCAGCGCACAGATGATTGTTTCATCCGATACTGCTGGCGGGTTTTTTGGGGCTTTCGGTTCATCCTTTACACCCACGCCAATCTATACTGATAAGTTTGTTGTTGGTCTAAATTCAGATGCTACATCTCTTGTGTTAGGGGCAATCGGAGCAGCCCAGTATATTCAAATGTTTACGGGAGGAACAGCAACAACAAATGAGAGGATAAGAATTGATAGTGCTGGCAATGTTGGCATCGGGACTGACACCCCAGGCGAGAAACTAGAAGTAAACGGAAACATCCAACTCACAGCAGACAATAACATTCTCAAGTTTGGGACGGGGGAGGATGCACATATCTACTACGATGCAACAAATCTTGTCATCGATCCGAAGGTAGTAGGCACTGGGTATCTTTCAGTATTGGGCGATATATCAGTTGTAAAGTCAACTATTAGTGGTTCTCAAGTTGTAGCTTATAGAGCGATAACAGCATTACGAACACTAGATGCCACAGATTATTTTATAGACTGTAATGCGAATACTTTTGTAGTAACACTACCAACAGCAGTAAGTATCACAGGTAGAGTTTATATCATTAAAAATACTGGAACAGGAATCATAACTGTTGATACCACATCATCACAAACTATTGATGGCTATTCAATAATGACTTTATCAGCAACAAATGCAGTCATTACTGTAATTAGTAATGGGGCAAATTGGTTAGTATTAAGTAGTTCATAAATTTATGTCAAATTACATTCAAATACCACACGCAAGTTTATCGAGTGCAACAACACAAACTGTGATTTCTACAGCAGTTGCTTATCCTGTTTTATTTGAAGACGATGATGATGTTGTAGCAATAAGCAGGAGAGAAACAACAGTATCAATAAACTCTGCTTCGCCTTGTACTATTACCTGTGTTGCACCAGCGGCGACTATTTTATTAGCAGGAACTCCGATTCAATTTTCTGTTTTATCAGACACAACAAAAGGTTTATCCTTAGCTACAACCTACTACATAACCAACATCGCAGTCGGTGCGGCTTCATTCCAACTATCATCTACAATAGCTCTGGCAAGAGCAGGGACAGCGGATAAGAATACCACAGGTGCGATTACTGGGACTTATCGCTGTATAAGTAGAATGTATTTTAATGAGACAGGGGATTATGAAGTGATTGTTTCGGCTCTAATTGATAGCACAGGAATAACAGGATTTACCACTCAACAAATGGACTTGTGGTTTATAAAAGGTAACTCAACGAGTGATAAAGTAGGAACTAATATACCTAAATCAGACACTCAGTTATCTTTTGCACTTGCATTATCGAGTCAAGTTTTATCGATATCTTTAATTTTAGACATAGAGAAGAATGACTTTATCAGAATAGATTACAGGGGTAGTGATACAAGATTAAGATTGGTAGCATTACCAGCAGTTACATCAAGTGGTTCAACTCCAGCTATACCAGCTTGTCCAAGCATCATTATTACCTGTAAAAAAGTATGCCGTTAAAGGAGAGGAACATGTCAACAAAAGAAATCATCGCAGTAGCAGAAAACAACGTAGAGGTTAAGGAATACATCATAGACAAAGCCACCGACAAGAAGCACTATATTGGTGAGACTAAGTCTTACGGCGAATTACGACTAAGTGAAGAAACCGTGGCGCTACAAAAGCAGTTGGATTACTGGAAGGCACTCGACGTTAAGAAATACAAAGAAGAGCAAATAGCAAAACTCACGGCACAGCTTACAGAGCTTGAGCCGATTAGAGTTGAGATGGATAAGGTAAAAACAAAACCAGGAGAGGAAACAGAAGATGCTTGAGAAATTATATGCGCAATTCGGTCAGTTAGTATTACAGATGGAAATGATACAGAATCAAGTGAACCAAGTTAAGCAGCAAATTGGTCTTGAAATGCAGAAGCAGATACAGGCTGCTGCACCGCAAGATCCACCCCAAGAATAATCTATTGCTTAAAGGCCCTATCCCGTTCATACTGGAACTACGAGGTATCCGGGCGACACAGGATAGGGTAATCGAGCAAAACCCCAAGTTAGGCTCCACAGGCTATCATACGACGGCAACGATATAGCTGCTTGTGCAACGGTTAAGCGCGTACATCCTTACTCAGGGTGAACGTAATTAGTATGCATAAGTAAGGCTAACATCATGTCAGATTGTATGTCTCCCGAGAAGGTCAATGAGGGCTTTTTAGTAGCGCCCCCACTAATCGACCAGCAAATCAAAGATTTATCAATTAAGCATCCTAACTGGATGGGAAGTCTATTCGACATCGGAACCTTTCAAACAGGCGCCGGTGGAGTAATGGAAGAGATTATCTATCGTTCCTCTTTACCGCAGATTGAGCGCGGATTAGATAAGTGGACTAAGGTAGGTAGTATGGCAGGTTGCGACCCTTGTGGCGCACCTAGTTGTGCCTACAACTGGACTACTTTTGGCGGGCATGGGTTCGACCGAAAGCTAATCGAGTTGATGAAACGTGAGTTTCGCACTCCTGCTTATTGTGTTCACGAGATTCAGTCTACTTTCATTTTTAAGAAAGTAATGGCTAAAGTCATTGAGAACATCTACAAACAGACTGATTTTTTCAAAGAATTTAGTGTCGGACAGAATCTACTTACTGGCTTTGCCAAGAAGTTCTTGATTGATTCTGGCGGTATTCACCCAAACACCAACAATCCGTATGTATATCGTCCGGCTGGGACTGCTAGATTATCCATACTTACGATGGGTATTTTAGAAGAGTTCTATGAACAGCTTCGCAGATTGCCGGATTGTATTCCTTACGACGTAATTGATAGTTCACCTATCTACGCTCTTGAGGCAGGGCATCAGGTATTGGCTGGTTTGTATCGTAATGATCCGCAGCTTCGACGGGATGTTCACTTCTCTAGCTATGCAACTTCGATGCTTGAGAAGTACAACTTCATCAGTTCAATTCGTGGAATGTATATTCCTGCTCCGATTCTCTATCCACGTAGATTCAATCTTAGCGCAGTAACTGGTGAGCCTATTGAAGTGCTGCCGTTCATGAACGATGTTCCCGCTGAAGTTGGTACTTACACTTATGTAAATCCAGGTTATGCAGCGGCAACCCATGAAGAGGTAACGATTCATGGTATGTATCCATTCACCATTCTTACTCAAGCAACTGAGACTACGCTTGGTGGCGGGACATCCTTTGGGCCAGAGCCAACATTCATGGAGTCATGGTCATGGCATAACCCGGAGACTCAGTGCGATCCGTTTAAGCGTGAAGGATTCTTTGCAACTGCTGCTAAAATGGCTGTAGCGCCACAGCATAGTGAAGGAATCTTTGCCTTCTTGGTAGAACGTCCCAGAGCAAGCCAGGTAGCTATGTTTAATCCAGAGCCTACTTGCCCACCTGAGACAGTTACTTGTAACAATAACATCCCAGCGGTGGAGTGCCCGTGTCCAGTGGTTCTTAGCATCAGTGCAAATCCATTTGTTCAGAATAACTACACGTTAGTGTTTGCTACCGCAGTAAGCACCTACGTAGGACAGTCACTACAGCTTGTATATCGCAACGGTGCGATTGTATCTGGGGTAGTAACGGCCTACACAACTGATGGTAAGACTATTGCTCTTACTATTAGTGGTGGACTTGATGCAGGGACGTGTGCAGACATTATCAGCCTCCAGTGCGTAGCTCCAGTTGGTGCTTGCTCCTCGAAGGTTGTAATGGCTAGCGACTGCAGAAGTGGTGAGACTGATACTGTTGACCTCCTCTTAGAGCAAGCTCTAATTGCGCAGACAGCAGGGGATGACCTCACCGCTTACTTCGGTAACTGCACAACGGCAGTGCTCGATATCGTTAGTGTAGATGCTGAGAACCTAGTGTGGACAGTTCGCTACGCAACTGGCAATGGCCCGAGTGATGCACCTACTGGTGGCGGTGTAACTAAACTATCAGCAGATATGCTCTGCGATAGAGGCGGCATCATCAAGGTCTGTGTAACCCAGGCAATCTATGGATGTCCCGCTTGCGAGCCGTCTATGACTGAATGCCCAGGGATTACAGACTACGATTACTCAGATGATCGTTCACCTCAATAACGCGCAAAACAAAGGGGTTACTATGAAGTAACCCCTCTTCTCTAAGGGGAAGAATGACGACAAGAATTGTGGAATGGAGTTCAGGAGACAAACTTGCCTGTTCCGCATGTTTACCGGCGGATGTATATTTATGCGTCCGTTCTGGACTCGTTCCACCTCTTATCTTACTTTTCACGACGCATAGTAAACCGATGCATACAATAGATGCCTCGGTAACTGCAGTTACTAAAAATAACTGTAACTGTGAAACTCCGTATACATATACTATAGAGTATGATGCAGATCAGTTAGTAGGTAGTGTAGAGTTAATCTCGTCCGATATAAGTGGAGTAGTATGTAAAGGATGTTTAACATCAGTTATAGAGGATACGATTTTTAGAGTATTGGAGTATTTGTTTAGTAAAGTACAATAATGTCAACAAAACTAGTTCGATATACTTCATGCTGTCCACTATGCCCTTCCGGCACTACTGAAGTATTCCTATGCATAACTTCTACTCTACTAGCGGAAGGTAGCTGCACTATACCTGCTACTATTATAAGTGTTACTTCGTGCCAAGATAGTTGTAATACTTCTAAACAATATCTGTATACTATTCAGTATGACGATACATATCTACTCGACTCGTACACATTAGACACGTCTGATATAACTGGCATTGTGTGTGATGACTACTATGCACAATGGGTTAAATGCCAAATACCTTGCTGTATTTCCAGAGAGGGTATTTTCGGAGATGGTTCCGACGGAGATAGAACTGTAACTACAGCAGACCATATTAATGGCAACTCCTGCGCAATTTTTGCAGAAGGAAGAAACTACCACTATCAAAATCTAACAATCGAGGATGGAGCAGTATTAAGAACAATCGGTCCGATTCTACCCTATGGGCAAGATGCTAACACAAATTCACTGTCTCCGATGCTTAGTTATTTTCAACTGTTTGTAAATGGAACACTTACAATTAAGGCAGGCGGGCAAATAATAGCAAATGGTGGAAATGGGGGTGCCGGAGGCCAAGGCACTAATGGAGGTGGTGGAGCAAGCGGAACTGCGGGTATAGTAACTATACTAGACAGCGGAGGCCGAGTTAGTTACCTAGTAGATGGCTGTGGTGGCGGAGGTTGCGCTGGATCATTAGGGGGTAGTGGGTTTAACACATATGTAGCAGGAGCACACGGATCAGACGAGCGTTATCCATTTAGATTAGTTACTGATGCATCTGCAATACCTCCAACTATAGGAGGATTACGTGGTGGAGGGCTAGGAGGTGTAGGTGGTGCCGGAGGAGAGACAGGTTACTACATAAACTATCAAACAGGTAATCCATTCCCAGCCGCAAATTTGTGGAATACTGCAAACGCAATAGCAGGTAGAGCAGCTTACTCTCAGTTTGCTACCTTAAATCACTACAAAGAAGATTTAACCCAAGCTTCTATGGGAACTTTGCTAAGCAAAGCAGCGTTAATAGGAATACAGGCAAGTGTAGGAGGGGGTACAGGGGGCAGTGGTGGAGGATCTGGTAGTAAGTATAGTGGTATATCATCACCTTATACATCTCTAAAATATCCAGGCGGCGGAGGCGGAGGTGGCGCTGCTGGGGGATCTATTTATATTGCAGCTCGCAATATAGTTATAGAAAGTGTAGGCTATATTACTGCCAATGGAGGTAATGGGGGAGCTGGAGGAGATGGCGCAGATATTTTAGACTTGGTAGGCAAAGCTTTAGCTAGCGC
>Ga0194043_1000246_pt1 | contig 28686 bp, 26 predicted proteins | sample JunL4415m_MetaG_FD_161274 | JGI IMG/M metagenome (GOLD analysis project Ga0194043, IMG submission 161274) | Anoxic zone freshwater microbial communities from boreal shield lake in IISD Experimental Lakes Area, Ontario, Canada - Jun2016-L442-15m | ecosystem: Environmental > Aquatic > Freshwater >...
GACGCGCTCTACGCAGCCGCGCGGGCCGAGAATTCCGCATCCGGGTGTGACGAGGAACCATGGGATCCCGCGGCAGCTCCGCAGTTCTAGCAGCGTCCGCCAAGACCCGCGGCCCCGCTAAACCACGCGAATCGCCCGCTCGGCAATCACCCTCTCGCCGGTCCAAACCGCGCGCTATACTCGACGCTCACCTGCTGGGGGGACACCGCTTTGTCATCTGCCGAGAAGTACGACGCGCTGCTCGATGTCCTCGCCGGACTCGATAGCGTTCTGGTCGCCTACTCGGGCGGCATCGATTCGACGCTGCTGGCGTTCGCCGCTCACGCCGTGCTCGGTGACCGATGTTGCGCGGTGCTCGCCACCTCCGACACGTATCCGGAGAGTGAAGCCGCCGCTGCGCGACTACTCGCTTCGCAACTGGGGTTCCGTCTCATCGAAGTCGAGACCTGCGAACTGGCCGATCCCAACTTCACCGCGAACACTTCGGATCGCTGCTATCTGTGCAAGAGCGAGCTCTTTGGTCTTCTCATTCGAGTCGCAGACGTCCAGGGGCTCGCGAAAGTTGCCGACGGCAGCAACCACGATGATCTGTCCGATCACCGTCCAGGGCGCAGAGCCGCAGCTGAATTCGGAGTCGTGAGTCCGCTCGCCCAAGTAGGTCTGAGCAAGGCAGAGATTCGCGAGCTTGCCCAAGAACTCGGACTGCCCAACTGGAACAAGCCGTCGATGGCCTGTCTCGCCTCACGATTCCCCTACGGCCAACGCATCACCGACAGTGGGCTCGCACGCGTATCGACCGCCGAGCAGGCCTTGCGCGACCTAGGGATATCGCAGTTCCGCGTGCGAGCGCACGGCCCGATCGCGCGCGTCGAGATCGCGCCCGAGGAGCTGCAGGATGCCTGGGCTCTGCGAGAGCAAATCGCATCCGAAGTCCGTCGCGCAGGATTCACCTACGCCGCCCTCGATCTAGAGGGTTATCGGACCGGCTCGATGAACGAGGTCTTGGGACTTGAACTGGCCGAGACAGACCTCGCCTGACACACGTTGCGACCGGACGAGACGACCGCTGCCTAGGACGCTAGTTCGCGCAGGGCGGCCCTCAAGGCCGCCGGCATTCTCTCGGCGATCCGCTCGGGTCGGAGCATCTGCTGCGCGATCAATCCCGTGGCAAACGGCCGCGCCGCCTCGGTGATGTCGATATCGGGGTAGATGGCCCGAGCAACCCCCTCGACGGTCACCAGGGCCTTGATGAGCAGGCCGTAGCCCACCGGTATCGCCACGCGCGCGTCGTTCATGATGCCGAGAAACCCAGTCGCAAAGCCCTTCACGTCTCTGGGCGAGGCACCAAGCGTTTTGGCCATGAGCGCGGCGACTTGAATCCGAACCTCCGCAGCCTTCTCGGCAGGTACGCATAGGCCGAGTTCAGCCGAGTAGCGCAGCGCGCGGTCCGCGTCGCCGTACACAGTGGCTCCAAGTACCTGCGCAATCGCTTGACGCTGTGACGGAGCAGTCCGTCCGACGATGCCGAAGTCGAGGTAGCAGATTCGCCCGTCCGGGGTCACAAAGACGTTCGCCGGATGCAAATCAGCATGGTAGCGGCCCAGAACCATCACGCCCCGCATGAAGACGTCCGCGCCATGAACCGCCAGCGCCCGGCCGTCTATACCCTTGCGCACGGCGTCGTCAATGTCGGAAAGCCGCCATCCTTCGACAAACTCCATCGCCATGACGCGCTTTGAGGTCAGCGGCCACACCACGCGTGGCACCATCACGAGAGCGTCATCGCGAAAGTCGAAGGCGAACCGGTCGGCGGCTCGAGCCTCGTTGCGCAAGTCGCATTCGCTGGAAAGCGACGCCGAAAACTCCTCGAGCAACGCAGGCAGATTGAACCGCTGCACGGCTCCAAACTTCGCCAGCGCTTCAATCACCGGCCGAGCGGCCGCCATATCACCCAGTATCGACTCCTCAACGCCCGGGCGAACCACCTTGATCGCTAGCGAGGTGCCTGCAGGCAGCAACTCTCCCACAACCGGCCGATAGTCGCGGGCGAGCACAGCGCGGTGCACCTGCGCGATCGAAGCCGAGGCAACGGGCTCGTCGTCAAACGAGGCGAACAGCGTTTCCGGTGAGTGCCCAAACTCGCTTTCAATGACTCGCCGGATGTCGGCGGCCGGCAGGGGCGCCACGTTGTCCTGCAGCGCGCCGAGCTCAAAGACCCACTCGGCAGAGAAGAGGTCGGGACGCACGGACATCATCTGGCCGAGCTTGATCCACGCGGGACCGAGCTCCTCGAATCCCGCTCTCAACTGTCGGGCCGTCGCCGTGCGCCTGGCGTGCGCACGCGCCAGCCCAAAGCGCGACCCGAACATAGCCGCGGCCCCACGCTTGGCCGCGACCCCAGCGATCTGCAACCCTCGCCGCGCCACGCCGCTACGCCTTGCCGGGGGTTCCGCCGGACGAAGAACTCTTGGTTCGCTCTAGAATCGCATCAAGAGTTGCTTGCATCGACTCGAAGCGACCCCGCAGCTCACCAACCTCAAAGCGCAGCTCGTCAAGACGTTCGCCGACGCCCAAGTGAGTCGTGTCGCCGTCGGCGCTCTGCGCAAGCTCGACTTTGAGCAGCTCCTTGCGCTCGGCGATGATGGCCGACAAGCCGTCGACAAAGGCCTCTGGACCCGACTCCATATCCCCGGACTCCTGAGCCAAACCGCGAGCAACCGCGGCCTTCCAGCCCTCGTCGGCAGCTTCGTGAACGAGCGCCCAACTCGCCAGGAAACGCATGAATTCCTCGTTGTCCGACACGCTGGTCCCCTCTCAGTCTTACTCCGACTTCACCGGAAGCGCCGCCGTTCCTGCCCATGTGCCACCGAGCAGCCTCATCGAGTTCAGTATGACCAGAAGCGCCACGCCTGTGTCGGCAAAGACGGCGAGCCACATGTTTGCGAGGCCGACTACCGCGGCAACGAGTACCGCGACCTTCACAACCAGCGAAAACGCCACGTTCTGCTTGATCACGGCGACCGTCTTCCGGCCCAGCGCGAAGAACCCAGGCAGTGCCAACAGGTCGTCCGCCATCAGCGCGACGTCGGCGGCCTCCAAGGCTGTATCGCTGCCTGCTCCACCCATCGCTATGCCGATATCAGCCGCTGCAAGTGCCGGCGCATCGTTGACCCCGTCCCCGACCATCGCGACGACACCATAGCGGTCCCGTAGCCTCGCCACAGCGTCGAGCTTTTCCGATGGCAGAAGCCGAGCAGAATACGCCGAGACCCCCGCTCGCGCCGCAACCGCAGCCGCTGTGCGCTCATTGTCGCCGGTGAGCAGCGTGGTGTGCGCAATCCCACCCGCGCCCAGCCGGTCCACGACCTGCCGCGATTCAGGTCTCCACTCATCCGAGACGCCCAGAAAGCCAATCGCTACGCCATCTGCCGCTAGAACCAGCACGGTCAGGCCATCCGCTTCCGCCGAGGCAATACGCGTCGCAAGCTCATCTCCCACGGTGGCGATCTCAGTCGCGAAGGAGGGACTGACGAGCGCTAGGCGCGTGCCGCTCACGACTCCGCTCACGCCGCGACCGGGTAGCTCGACGAGCTCGGCAACGTCGTCGAGCTCGAGCCCCCGCGCATGCGCTTGGCCCACCACCGCACGCGCGATCGGATGCGCTGAGTGCACCTCCAGGCAGGCTGCAAGGCGAAGAATGTCTAGGGAATCTCTGTCGTCGATGGCGTCCACATTGGCGACAGTGAGCTGGCCCGTGGTCAGCGTGCCGGTCTTATCGAACGCCACCGCCCTCGTCTTGGCTGCCAGCTCAAGAAAAGCGCCGCCTTTGATCAGGACTCCCGCGCGGGCGGCACGGCTGATCGCACTTACCAGCGCCACCGGCGTCGAAATCACGAGCGCGCACGGGCATGCCGTCACCAACACTACGAGCGCGCGCGACAGCCACATGCTCCACGCCGCCAAGTCCCCCGCCGAGCCCGTCACCACGACCGGCACGACCCAGACCGCGACTGCTAGCGCGACGACTGCCGGCGTGTACCAACGGCTAAAGCGATCGACGATGAGCTGGGTGGGGGCCTTGGCAGCAGCCGCTTCCTCGACGAGATAGACAATCCGCGCAAGTGCCGAGTCCGTCGCCGGCGCGGTGACCGTCACCTCCAGCAACCCGATGGTGTTGAGAGAACCGGCGAACACCCGGTCTCCCACAACCTTGTCCACGGGTACCGACTCTCCGGTGATCGCGGCCTCATCGGCGGCCGAGATGCCACTAGAGACGACTGCGTCCAGCGGAAACCGCTCCCCCGGCCGCACGATCACTGTCTCGCCGAGCGCCACATCGACCGGTGGGGCCTCGACAATCGTGCCATCTCGGCGAACGCGAGCGACTTGAGGCGCCAGTTCCATGAGGTCGCGGATCGAGCCGCGAGTCTTCGCAACCGCACGCGACTCAAGCCACCCGCCGATTGCGAAGAGAAACACCACAGCGGCGGCCTCGGAGAACTCGCCGAGTGCGAGAGCGCCCGCGACCGCGACGATCATCAGCGCGTTCATGTCGACGCTGCGTGCGCGCAGAGAGGTCAGCGCACGCGGAAGCAGCAACACCAGCCCGAACCCAACCGCCACCAGGTAGGCAACCACGGCAAGCGCGTGCCCAGCGGCTGAAGTAATCGCACCCGATGCCGTCAGCGCCGACAACGTCCAGCCAACAACGCCAGCGGCACCAGAACCCACCAGCGCCACGGTCGTGCGATGCCGGCTCCAGAGGCTCTGTTCCAGATCGCTCGCCGCTCCGGACCCGTCGCCGAGCATCAGACCGTAGCCGCCGCGCTGAACTGCCGACACCACCAAGGAGCGCGGATCGACGTCGGGATGATAGTCGATCAGCAACATCCCGCTCGCGTAGTTCAGATCAGCGCACTCCACCCCCGGGATGAGGGCCACGGCTTTGCTCAGCGTCTGCGCGCAGTCGGGGCAGTCTAGGCCCGTGACGCGCCAAGTCGCGTGCTCAAGCGCTTCCAGTGGCGCGTTCACGGTCCACCCAAGGCCTCATCGGCATGCTCGAGCCCCTGCACAAGCAGCGTGAGGACGTGCTCATCGGCTAGCCGATAAACCGCGCGATTCCCCTCCCGCCGGTACGCCACCATCCCCAAGTCGCGCAGCAGCCGCAACTGATGGCTCACGCCCGACTGGCTGATTCTGCAGACCTCGGCCAAGTCGCACACGCACAGCTCCTCGATACCGAGCGCATCCAGTATCCGGACCCGAGTAGGATCGGCCAGCGCCGAGAAAATCGCAGCGGTCCGCTCCACGCGCACGTCCGACGAAAGCTGGGACCCCACACGCGCCACAGCGCCTTGGTCAAGAACCAGAGCCGAGCACTCGGCATCGGTCGAAGGCAACCGCAGACGCACAGTGTCGCCGCCATATCTATCTGAATGGTTGCTCATATACCGAGCATACGCGCACAATATCCGCCGCGCAACCGCGCACGCAAACCGATTCTTTCACGCGGGGCCGACACCTTACCGCCTCTTGCGCCGACCGTACTCGCTCCCCTTGCGAGCACCCTTCTTCAGCCGGCTGAGCGCCTCGTCAGTACTGCTCGACTCCACCTCAGCTCGCAGCTTGACCGCTTGATCGCGCAGCCGAGCAGCCGACTCGAAGTCGAGCGCCGAGGCGGCGAACGTCATGTCCTCCTCCAGCGTCGAAATCAGCCGCATGACCTCTTCGCGCGGTAGCTTGGCCAGCTCACGCGCTGCCTCAACAGCGGTGGTCGCCTGAGTCTCGCCTGAGTGCATGTACTGGACGATATCGGCAATCGCCTTGCGAATCGTCTGCGGCTCGATCCCATGCTCGGTGTTGTAGGCGATCTGCTTTTCTCGGCGACGATCGGTCTCATCGATAGCGAATCGCATCGAGTCGGTCATTTTGTCGGCGTACATGATCACTTCGCCGGAAACATTGCGGGCAGCCCGACCGATGGTCTGGATGAGTGAGCGGCCGTTTCGCAGGAAGCCTTCTTTGTCGGCGTCGAGGATCGTGACGAGTGAGACCTCTGGGAGGTCGAGGCCCTCACGCAGCAGATTGATGCCGACAAGCACATCGAACTCGCCAGCCCGCAAGTCACGCAGAATCTCGATGCGGTCGAGCGTGGCCACGTCGGAGTGGAGATAGCGCACGCGGATGCCCTGCTCGAAGAGGTAGTCGGTCAGGTCCTCCGCCATCTTCTTGGTCAGCGTGGTGACGAGGGTGCGCTCGTCGACGGCGGTTCGGCCCTTGATCTCGTGGATTAGGTCATCCACCTGCCCCTTTACCGGGCGGACGACGATCTTGGGGTCGACGAGCCCAGTCGGTCTGATGATCTGCTCGACGATCTGCTCGCTCACCCGCAGTTCGTAGTCCCCGGGAGTCGCTGAGACGTAGACGAACTGCGGCACTCGCGCCTCGAACTCATCGAATCGTAGTGGGCGATTGTCCAGAGCACTCGGCAGACGGAAACCGTGCTCGACCAGCGTAATCTTCCGACTACGGTCCCCCTCGTGCATGCCGCGAATCTGCGGAACGGTGACGTGGCTCTCGTCGATGATCGTAAGGAAGTCATCGCCAAAGTAGTCGATGAGGGTGTTGGCTGGCTCGCCAGGTTGGCGCCCGTCGAGGTGCCGAGAGTAGTTCTCGATACCGCTGGTGAAGCCCATTGTCTCGAGCATCTCGAGGTCGTAGTTCACGCGCATCTCAAGTCGCTGCGCCTCCAGAAGCTTGCCGTCAGCCTTGAGCTCGACCAGCCGTCCCACCAGCTCTTTTTGAATCGTTCCGATCGCCGCCTTGAGCTTGGTCTTCTCTGTGACGTAGTGGGTAGCCGGCCAGACCGGCAGCTCATCAAACGTCGTGAGAACCTCACCCGTGAGCTGGTCGACCTCGGCGACGGCTTCAATTTCGTCGCCAAAGAACTCGACGCGCACCGGATGGTCGGCATAGGGCGGGAACACGTCGAGCACATCGCCTCGAACGCGAAAGTTTCCCCGAGCAAGCTCATAGTCGTTGCGGTCGTACTGGATCTCGATGAGGTCTCGGATGAGCTGGTCGCGGTCGCACTCCTTGCCCTTGCCGAGAAAGACCGCCATTCCCGCGTAGTCCTCGGGAGAACCGATGCCGTAGATGCAGCTCACGCTCGCAACGACTACCACGTCTTTGCGCGAGAGGAGTGCCGCAGTAGCCGCGTGCCGAAGCTTCTCGACCTCAGCGTTGATGGAAGCGTCCTTCTCAATGAAGGTATCCGTGGAGGGAACATACGCTTCGGGCTGGTAGTAGTCGTAGTAGCTCACAAAGTAGACGACCGCGTTGTCAGGCAGAAAGTCCTTGATCTCGGAGGCGAGCTGAGCTGCGAGCGTCTTGTTGGGCGCCATCACCAGAGTCGGCTTCTGCACCCGCTCGATGACCTTGGCCATCGTGAAGGTCTTGCCCGAGCCGGTCACGCCCAGCAGAGTCTGGTAGCGCAGCCCATCTTCCAGGCCGCGAACGAGCTCCTCGATGGCTGCGGGCTGGTCTCCGGCGGGCTCAAACGGCGACACGACCCTGAAGGGATGCTGATTCAAAGCTGTGTCACCTCCTACTTGGCGAAGGCGTCCGGATGGAGCGCCTCGTAGCGATCTTTGCCGCGCATGACTTTGAGCACGTATGCCTTGGTCTCGGGAAACTCGATGGTCGACCTGATGTCTTTGCCCTTCTTGGCCCACTCGTCGACTCTGGTCAATCCGGCGTTGTACGCCGCCAGTGCCATCTCAACCTCGTGGTAGCGGTCAACAAGATAGCGCAGATAGGCTGTCCCGTACTCGATGTTGATCGCGGGATCCAGCAGTTTGTCTGGTGAGAACTTCCGACGATCGACTCGCTTTGACGCAGCCAAGTCTCGCGCTGTCTGCGGCATGACTTGCATCAGGCCTTTCGCGCCCGCCGCCGACACGCGCTCAGGACCCCAGCTCGACTCGGCATTGATGACCGCTGCCACCAGATACGGGCTGATCCTATGCCGAGCCGCCGAGTCGACAATCTGAGCCTCATAGGCCAGCGGGTAGTATTGCCGCTGCCAGAAGGAAGGGCCTCGCACGAAAAGCAATGTCACGCCACCCAGCACAACAATCACGCCGAGCAGCAGCCAGCGAATCGGCCACCTACTCACGAGGCGCACCTAGCTGCTCGTCCCAGAAACGTCCCAAGGATTCGGTGTAGCGCACGAGAGAACCATCGTTCTCAATCACGACATCTGCAAGCGCAACACGCGCGGAGTCAGGAGCCTGCACGAGCACGCGCCCCAGGACATCGGCGCGCTCCATGCCTCGAGCCACCGCTCGCTCGACACGCATGGCCTCGGGAGCAGTGATGGCGAGGACCAAGTCGCCTAACTCGGCAAGTCCCGGTGCCTCGGCGAGGAGCGGCACTTCCAGAACAACCACGTCCGGTACGACCGGCAACCCGCGGAGTTCATCAAGTATCGTGACGGCCTCGCGCGCAACCGGCGGATGGACGATCTCGTCGAGTCGCCGGGCAGCGTCAGCATCGCCAAAGGACGCCCGAGCCAGAGCAGCGCGATCAAGCGACCCGTCGGGATACAGGATGTGGGGGCCGAACTCCGCAGCGACTGCCGCAAGCAAGACTGAGCCCGGGCCCATCAATCGGCTCGCAACGTCGTCTAGATCGATGGCAAATGCCCCGCGACCGCTGAAGTATTCGGCCGCCACACTCTTGCCCGATCCGATTCCACCTGTCAGCACGATGACTACCATGGTTCTTGGGTACCACAGCCGCAGCCAAAGCACACGCTAAACCCGTCAGGTTCACAAAAAGAACGGAGCCGGAGGGCGCGACGTGCGCCTCCGGCTCCGAGTACTCGCAAGTTGGCTCGCGCCTACTCCTCGGCGTCAGCTGCAGCCTTGGGCTTCGCAGTAGCCTTGGGCTTGGCCGCAGGCTTGGGCTTAGCGGCGGGCTTGGGCTTAGCGGCGGGCTTGGCCTTCGGCTTGGCCGCAGGCTCCGCGTCGGCGTCGGCCTCGGCTGCGATCTCGTCCTCGATCTCGGCCTCGACGGCTTCGACGATGACTTCCACAGCCTCGAGCTCGGCCTCGGCGATGATGTCCTCGACGACCTCGACAGCGGCTTCCTCGGCGACAATCTCGGCGACAACTGCCTCGATTTCGGCTTCGTCGGCGATGGTGTCGACGATATCGGCGACGGCGTCGGCTTCGGTGGCCTCTTCTTCTGCGATGGCAGCGATGACGACGGCCTCGACGGCGATCTCAGCGGCCTCCTCGGCGACGATCTCGGCTTCGATAGCCTCGGCGACGGCCTCAGCGGCCTCGTCTCCGGTGATCTCTCCGGCTTCGGCGGCTTCGATGGCAACCTCTGCGATTGCCTCGGCGACCTCGGCATCAAGCTCGGCCTCGAGAGCGATCTCGACCGCCACCTCGGCTACAAGCTCGGTCTCGGCTGCAATCTCATCGGCGACGAAGGCCTCGGCGTCGGCCTCGTCGGCAACGCCATCGGCGATGTAAGCGATGACTTCCGCCTCGTCGGCCTCGTCCTCGAGGATCTCGGCGCCGATGATCTCGATCTCAATGCCGAGCGTCTCGGCAGCGGCGCGCATCGAAAGCGAGATGCGACGACGCTCCAGATCGACATCCATGACCTTGACGTGGACGACCTGGCCGACCTGGGTGACCTGGTCGGGAGTCTCGACATGGCCCTTGGCCATCTCGGAGATGTGGACCAGGCCTTCGATGCCGTCACCCAGCTCGACGAATACGCCGAACGGGACGAGCTTGGTGACCTTGCCCTCGATGATCGAGCTGACCGGGAAGTTCTGGACGAGCTGCTTCCACGGATCCTCCTGCGTCTGCTTCAGGCCGAGCGAGATGCGCTCGCGGCCCATATCGACGTCGAGAACCTGTACGTTGACCGGATCTCCGACCTTGACGACCTCGGATGGGTGGTTGACGTGGCTCCACGACAGCTCGGAAATGTGGACCAGACCGTCGATGCCGCCGAGGTCGACGAATGCACCGAAGTCGACGATGGAGGAGACGCTACCCGGCAGGATCATGCCCTTCTGCAGCTTGCCCAGAATCTCGGCGCGCTCGTACTTGCGGCCTTCCTCGAGCACCACGCGGCGCGAGAGGACGACGTTGTTGCGGTTGCGATCCATCTCGATGACACGTGCCTCAAGGCGGGTGCCAGTGTAGGCAGCGAGGTCCTTCACGCGACGGAGGTCGACGAGCGACGCCGGCAGGAAGCCGCGCAGGCCGATGTCGAGGATGAGACCGCCCTTGACGACCTCGATGACCTCGCCCTCGACGTTCTCGCCTGAGGTGAACTTCTCTTCGATCTGGCTCCAGGCACGCTCGTACTCGGCGCGCTTCTTGGAGAGGATAAGACGGCCGTCTTTGTCTTCCTTCTGCAGGACTAGTGCCTCAACCGCGTCGCCGACAGAGACGATGTCGGAGGGGTTGGCGTCCTTGCGAATGGAGAGCTCGCGGGCCGGAATGACACCTTCGGACTTGTAACCGATGTCCAGGAGCACTTCGTCGCGCTCAACTTTGACTACGGTTCCGCTGACGAGGTCGCCCTCATCGAAATCGGTCATCGTACCGTCGATGAGAGCATGCATCTCTTCATCGGTGTACTCGCGCTGCTCAATGACCGTGCCGCTCTGATCTACATCGCTCACTTGTGGACCCCACTTCATTCTCGGGGCCCCGAGGTCATGCGTCGTCGCCTACAGTTACGTCAGTCTCGGGTACAGGACATCTCGTCGCCAATAGGTATCTGGACATGTCGTCGGGGGCCAACAGGACAGTTCAGCACTCCGCGCGCAGATGCGTCTGGAGAGCCAACTGAGGAGTTTACCGCAGGATTGCGATCGATGCCAACTACACGGCTCCGGGCGTAGCCTGCACGGTCACCCGCCGAGAAGGCGGACCCCCGCGAAAGCCTCATGCGCCCGACGATCCGCCGAACACAACTCCCCGCCGAGAAGGACTGCCAACGCTGGCGCCAGCGCATCGTAGAAGCTGCAACCGAGCAGCACGCACTGTCGTGCGGCCTCCCCCACCACTTCCGGAGTCAGGGAATGAAACTCGATTCCGGAGAGCACTAGGAGTTCTCCCGCGGGGATGATCGCGGCCGACCCGAACGACCGATTCACAACACTGAGGACTTCGATCGCGACGTGCTCAGGCGCGTGGAGCGCGACAGCACTTTCGCGTTGATTGCCAAGCAGCTGTCTCGCCTCAGCTGACCCCTCTTCATCCCGAAACCACTTCACGCCGACCGATGCATCGAGGACGAGGATTGGCGCCCCGTTCATTCGGGCGGTCCCTCGGCCTCTTTGTCATCGCGTGCCGCGAAGTCAGGGAATCCATCGTTGTCGCGCAGCTCTCGTAGGATCTCGAGGCTAGGTCTGTCGTCCAGCACTGGCATGCTGCCGATCTCCCGGAGTAGCTCCAGAGCCCGATCCACCCCGCGCCGACGAGCAGCCGCAGCATCAACGTCGCGCCTGGCCGTGAGGTAGTGCGAGGCGGCCTCGCGCATCAAGAAGCTCCGGCTCTCGCCGCTCTCGGCAGCCAGGTCGTCGATCTCGACGAGCAAGTCAGGCGGAATGGAGATGGTGATCTTGGCGACTCTCTCGGCCATCACGTGTCCTTTGGTCATACCGCTGGTGTGACCCATGGTACGTCTATTGGTCGTTTGCGTCAACGAGCGGCTGATGAGCGATACCGGGCGCTTGCGCCATCTCCTCTATTGATGCTATGTACATTATGTACATTCTATGGAGGAGGAATCGTATGCCCCACGTGAGCGTCGCCGAAGCGCGCCGCACGCTGCCGGAGATTCTGAGCCGCGCCGCGTACTCCCACGAACGCACGGTCATCAGCCGACACGACGAGGATATCGCGGCCGTCATCTCCATGGATGAACTTAGGCTGCTCGACGTGCTCTTAGAGCGCTACGAGGACGAGATTGACGTGGCCGATGCCCGCGCGGCCCTCCTCGAGGCCCGGGAAGACCGCGTGGCCTGGGACGACATCAAGAACGAGCTCGGGTTCTGACCCATGCCGACATACCGAATCCAGTTCTCTCCCTCAGCATATCGAGCAGTTGGGAAGCTCGACCCCCAAATCCGCAAGCGACTCGAACCGCACATCTCCGCCCTCGCGGATGAGCCGCTGCCGATCGGGTCAAAGAAGCTCGCGTTTGCCGACGAGATTCATCGCATTCGAGTCGGTGCGTACGGATTGTCTATCGCATTGAGGGCGACGTGCTCGTGGTGCTAGTCCTCAAGTTGGGACATCGCCGAGACGTGTACCGCGAAGTGTGACACCCGGCACCTTTGGGGGAATCGCGGCACAGTTACTTAGCGAGCGCCCAGTTCGCGCCGACCGCGACGGTCACTTCGAGCGGCACGGCCAGCTTGGCGACGTCGGACATGGCGGTTCGCACCATGGTAGATAGCCGTTCAATCTCCTTCGGTGGCGCCTCAAAAACGAGTTCGTCGTGGACCTGCAGAATCATTCGGCTCTCGAACGTCTCCTCGCGCAGACGCCGGTCTACCTCGATCATCGCCAGCTTCATGATGTCGGCCGCCGTGCCCTGCATGGGGTGATTCATCGCGGTGCGCTCGCCAAAAGAACGCAGATTGAAGTTGCTGCTGGCCAGCTCCGGGATGCGGCGCTTGCGGCCGTAGAGTGTGACCGCAAAGCCGGCGCGGTACGCGTCTGACTTGGTTTCGTCGAGGTAGTCTCGGACACGTGGATACGCTGCGAAGTAGCGATCGATCATCTCCTGCGCCTCGGCGTTGGATATCTTGAGCGTCTGTGCCAGGCCGTGAGCACTCTGCCCGTACACAATGCCAAAGTTGACCGCTTTCGCCCTCGCCCGCATGCGAGGCTCTACCGCCTCTGCCTCGACACCAAACACACGGGCGGCCGTGGCCTGGTGAAAGTCCATACCGCTGGTGAATGCCTCGATCAGCCCCGCGTCACCAGACAGATGAGCGAGTATCCGCAGCTCGATCTGGCTGTAGTCCGCCGAGACCATCAGATCGCCCTCGGCTGCTGGAACGAACGCGGCGCGGATGCGGCGACCGTACTCGGTGCGCACCGGGATGTTCTGCAGGTTCGGGCCGCTGCTTGATAGACGCCCTGTGGCAGCGACCGTCTGGTTAAACGACGTGTGCAGCCGCCCGTCTTCCCCCAGCATTCGCGGCAGCGCGTCGAGGTAGGTGCTCTTGAGCTTGGTGAGCTCGCGATACTCGACGATCTTCTCGGCGATGGGGTGGATGGGGGCCAGCATCGCGAGCACCGAGGCGTCGGTCGAGTAGCCTGTCTTGGTCTTCTTGCCGTGTGGGAGGTCGAGGCGCTCGAACAGGACCTCCGAGAGCTGTTTGGGTGAGTCAACAAGGAATTCGCCGCCCGCGAGGCCGTGGATCTCGGTTCGGAGTGCATCGATGCTCCCCTCGGCATCCGCCGAGAGGATCGCGAGCACGCTCGAATCCAGTCCTACGCCCACGCGTTCCATGCGCACGAGAACCGGCACGAGCGGCATCTCTATGTCGCGCATCACCGCGGAAGAACCATCGGCCTCGAGGCGCAGTTCCAGCTCGGTAGCGAGGTCCGCGGTGGCCCGCGCGAGAACGGTTGCCAGCGGCGCGCTGTCGTCAGCGGGCAGCTCGAGGGGCTCGCCCAGATAGTCCGCGTGCAGCGCCGAGAGCTCGTAGGACGAGCGGTTCGACTCGAGCAGATAGGCCGCGACTGCGACGTCGAAAAGGCGCGACGAGTCGACTTCCTGGAACGCCGGCGCGCACGGTAGCGCCTCGTCCGGCGGGCATACCTCCTGAAGCAGCGTCTTCGCGTCGGCGGCAGAGACGCATGCGTGGCTCAGAAGCAGCGCAAGCGCGGCGTCCACCTCATCAGGGTCCACGAGTGCGGTCGCATCTTGGTGCGCCACCGCGAGGTCTCGCTGATCGCCAAAGAGCGACGCGCTGCCGCCGTCGTCGAGAGCGACACCCAGCCACACGTCGCCGGCCGCAATCCACTCGCGCACCAGTGAGAGCGCCTCTGGTCCGCTGACGCAAGCGCCCGCGTGACAGCGCGCAGTCACGGTCTGGCCAGCGGAGATGCTGGTCGTGGCGGCGCCCGCGGGCACGTCCGCAGCAGCTCCCCTCGCGGGCACTTCAGCCGTGGCCACCGCGCCTGCCGCAACGATGCCGTCACTGACGCTCGTCACTCCACCGCGCAGTACAAGCACCCGATCGAGCAGCGACGTGAACCGCAGCTCAGCAAAAGCGGCCGCGACCTTGTGCGGATCGAACCCGCCGAACTCTACGGCCTCCAAATCGATGTCCACTGGCACATCGCACGCAATGGTCGCCACGGTGCGGCTCGCCAATGCAGCGTCCCTATTCGCGCGCAGACTTTCCCCGACCTTGCCGGGGACCGCCTCGGCGTTGTCGAGCACCGCGTCGAGCGATCCCCACTGCTGCAACAGCTTAGCCGCCGTCTTCTCCCCAACGCCCGGCACCCCGGGGATGTTGTCGCTGGTGTCGCCTTTGAGGCCCAGATAGTCCGGCACCTGCGCGGGGGTGACGCCATAGCGCTCGAACACCTCGGCGGGGCCATAGATGACGATGTCGGTGATGCCCTTCTTGGTGGTGACCACTTTCACGGTATCCGTGACCAGCTGAAACGCGTCGCGATCACCAGTCACCAGCAACATGCGGATTCCGGCGGCCTCACCTCGGCGAGCCAGGGTGCCGAGAATATCGTCGCCTTCCCAGCCGGAGAGTTCGACGATGGGGATGTCGAGTGCGCCGAGCAGCTCCTTGACCATGGGGAACTGGTCGCGCAGCTCCTGCGCCGTCGGGGGACGGTGAATCTTGTACTGCGCAAGCGCCTCTGTGCGAAACGCGGGCTTGCCCAGATCGAACGCGACTACAACACCATCGGGCTTGAGGTCGGCGATCATCTTGGCGAGCATCGAGATGAATCCGAACGCGGCGTTGGTGGGGCGGCCGTCGGGGGCGGTCATGCTGGGTGGTAGCGCGTGAAACGCTCGATGAATGAGGCTGTTGCCGTCAATGACGGCGAGCGTGCGCTGGCTCATGAATGTGCCTCTCGGGAAGACTCGCCGTCGTCTGCCGGACCTACCCGTTCCAGAGATAGCCGACGTTGCGCACGGTCTCGAGTCGGCGAGATAGTTCAGCGCCGATTCTGGAACGGATGCGCCTGATGTGCACATCGACCGTACGGGAACCGCCGTAGTAGTCGCTACCCCAGACACGGCGCAGGAGAACTTCGCGCGAGTATGTGCGGCCAGGATGCGTCACGAGAAATGAGAAGAGCGCGTACTCCAGATAGGTGAAGTTGATCGGCTCACTGCCGAGATAGGCCTGGTAGGTGGCAAGATTCAACGTGAGATCATCGACACGAATGAGCTCTTGCTTTGTGACCTCTTCGCCCGGCCACAGGAGGGTGCGCACCCGCACCGCGAGTTCGTCGGAGGTCGCGCCTCGCACGAGGAAATCGCTGGGAACACGTACTGGAAGCCTGATGCCCTGAAGGCCCTCTGGTTCGATCAGCACGAGCAGCCTCAGGTCTACGCCGCCTGAAGCCGCATGCTCAACCAGCTGGCCCAGGGCATCAGGGGATCTGCCACCGTCGAGGATGACCAAATCGACCTCGCCCCCGAGAAGCCGCTTGTGCATCTCGCCCGGCGCACACTCCGATGTCTGGACATCCAGACCGCTGATGGCCTGAAACGCCCACGCGCGAGAGTGCGTGTCATCAGAGACTATGAGAACCCGTTTCATGTGCATGATGATACCGTTTCCGTCTCGTCGGCCGAGTTCTGATACACGAAGCGCCGGACGAGGGTCTCCCCTCGCCCGGCGCCGTTGCCGAGACACAAAGCGCAGAATCGCGCTCGTATTAGATGACGGACAGGTACTTGTCGAGCTCCCACTCGGTAACCTGCATGCGGTACTCGTCCCACTCCGCACGCTTGTTGGCCACGTAGAAGGCGTGGATGTGCTCGCCCAGAACTTCCTTCATGAGCTCGGAGTGCTCAAAGAGGTCGATTGCCTCGCCGAGGGTGCCGGGCAGGATATTGATGCCGGCGGCCTCGAGCTGCTCATCGCTCATGTCGAAGATGTTGTTGGTGGCCTCAGGCATGAGCGGAAGCTTCTCCTCGATACCCTTGAGGCCGGCGCCAAGCATGCACGCGAACGCCAGATACGGGTTGGCCGAGGGATCCGGCGAACGCAGCTCGAGGCGAGTGGCGTTCTCCTTGCCGGGCTTGTACATCGGCACGCGGACAAGCGCGCTTCTGTTGCGGCGAGCCCACGCGATGTAGACGGGAGCCTCGTAGCCGGGAACCAGACGCTTGTAGGAGTTGACCAGCGGGTTGGTGACGGCGGTGAATTCAGGCGCGTACTTGAGAAGGCCGGCGATGTAGTGCTTGGCAACCTGCGAGAGGTTGAAGCCCTCGGGATCGTTGGCGTCGAAGAACGCGTTGCCGTCCTTGCTGAAGAGCGACTGGTGCACATGCATGCCAGAGCCGTTCTGGCCAAAGATCGGCTTAGGCATGAACGTGGCGTACACGCCGTTCTGCAGAGCGATCTCCTTGACCACCAGGCGGTAGGTCATGACGTTGTCGGCCATCGAGGTGGCGTCGCAGTAGCGCAGGTCGATCTCGTGCTGTGACGGGGCGACCTCGTGATGCGAGTACTCGACCGGGATGCCCATCTTCTCAAGCGTCAACACGGTGTCGCGGCGAAGGTCACTCGCGGCATCGAGGGGAGTCAGGTCGAAGTAGCCACCGTTGTCGAGGACCTCAGTGTCCTGGTCATCGGCGAAGTAGAAGAACTCGAGCTCGGGACCAACGTACATTGTGTAGCCCAGAGCCGCGGCCTTGTCGGTCATTCGGCGAAGCGCGTACCGGGGATCGCCCTCAAACGGGGTGCCATCCGGCTTGACGATGTCGCAGAACATGCGGCCGACGCCGCTCTCGCTGGGGCGCCACGGTAGAACCGCGAATGAATCGGGGTTCGGGATTGCGATCATGTCGGACTCTTCGAGGCGCGTGAAGCCATCGATAGACGAGCCATCAAAACCCATGCCCTCTTCGAAGGATGCCTCAAGCTCGGTGTCGGTAACCGAGAACGACTTCAGCATGCCGAGAACGTCGGTGAACCAGAAGCGGACGAAACGCACGCCACGCTCTTCAACTGTCTTGAGGACGTAGTCCTTATCGAACGTCGGTGCCATGGGCAACCTCCCTTTTCCGGCGCGCGGTGCGCGCTAACAGCCAAGTCCCACATTCCGTAACTACACACTAGCCGAGTGATGTTTCGTTCATGTTTCGGTTTCCGAGAATGACTCTGAATCTCACACGGTGCGGCAAGAACGCCGCCGAGTGCTAGAGATACGTGTAGAGCTTGCCGTACGGCCTGTGACTGACCGGAACGAGCTTGGTGAAGGGCTCGGAAAGGACCTCATCGAGGTCCATCCCCAGCGCCTCGCAGTACTCGGCGAGTACGGGCCTGATCTCGGCAATATCTTCCTCCGTTGCCGAGAAGACGCCGACCTCCTTGCCGCACTGCCACGGCTCGACTTCACCGCGAAGGTAGATAGCCCCACCGTGCATGCCGGTACCGACGTATCCGCCTACCAGCGGCCCCTCGATGCGCGAGTTCATGCCGAGCAGAATGAGAAGCCCACCCGCCATGTACTCGCCAAAGAAGTCACGAGCACGGCCACCGCACACCATGATTGGTCGCAGCTCCTCATAGGCCTTCATGTGGATGCCGACACGATAGCCCACGTCACCCTTGATGAAGACCTTGCCGCCGCGCATCCCATAACCCAAGACATCGCCAGCGTCTCCGTGGATGACAACCTTGCCAGCGTTCATCGTGTTGCCGACGCCGTCCTGCCCGTTACCAAAGACCTCCACGGTCGGGCCGTCCATCAGCATCGCCATGTCTTGACCGGGAGTGCCGCGGACCTCGATTGCCAGGTCCTTGCCCTTGATGCCGGTTCCTAGATAACGCTGCCCGTTGACGTTGTCGAGCACGACCTTCTTCACGCCGTCGGCGAATGCAGCGCGGATTGCGGCGTTCACCTGTTTGTAGTACACGCTCTGGACGTTCAGGGTCAGTACATCGCCTTCTCGGCTTGCAGAAGGCTCTGTCTGCACGTAGCCCTCGATGAGTCCTGTGGTTTTGGTAGCAGTAATCATGTGGTTTCTCCCCCTCTACAGACCCGCAGGCTTTACGCCCAGGATCTCGCAGGTCTGAGCATCGAGCCCCACGGCGCGCAACCGTTCGCGACTACCGCGCAAGGACTCGACGGCGTTGACTCCCAGCGCACCAAGAATCTCCTGGAGCTCATGGCTCCAGGCGTGCACCAGGTTGACGAGCCTCTCGGCGCCCCACTCGGGATCGACTCGGCGGGTCAGCTCGGGCTTCTGGGTGGTCAGACCCCAGGAGCAGCAGCCGGTGTGACAGCCTTGGCACAGGTGACAACCTAGAGCCATGAGCGACGCCGAGCCGATCGCAACGACGTCGGCGCCGAGCGCGATAGCCTTGGCTGCGTCGGCCGATGAGCGGATCGAGCCTGCCGCGATGATCGAGGCTTGGTTGCGGATGCCTTCGTCACGCAGTCGCTGGTCGACAACTGCAATCGCGATCTCGAGCGGTATGCCGACGTGGTCACGAATGATTGCCGGCGCCGCACCAGTGCCGCCCTTGAAGCCGTCGAGGTACACATAGTCCGCGCCGGCTCGTACGATGCCCGACGCAATCGCGCCCACGTTGTGGACAGCCGCGATCTTGACGCCGACAGGCTTGTATCCCGAGGCCTCTTTCAGCGAATAGATCAGCTGGCGCAGATCCTCGATGGAGTAAATATCGTGGTGCGGAGCTGGCGAGATGGCGTCGCTGCCCTGTGGAATCATGCGTGTGGTCGAGACCTCTTTGTTGATCTTCTCACCGGGAAGGTGCCCGCCGATGCCTGGCTTGGCGCCCTGACCCACCTTGATCTCGATCGCGGCTCCGCGCTGCAGGTACTCCGGGGTGACGCCGAAGCGGCCTGAGGCGACCTGCACGATGACGTTGTCCTGATAGGGATACAGGTCGGCGTGCAGGCCCCCCTCACCCGTATTCATGAGCGTTCCTAGGCGCGTCGCCGCCATTGCAAGCGACCTGTGGACGTTGAGCGATACCGATCCGTAGCTCATCGGCGAGAAGATGATGGGGGTATCGAGCTTGACGTTATTGCTGATGCCCGCACCCTCGGCCAACCGGAACCCACCGTTGCCGTCCGATTCGACCTCGACGCTGTCGGGCTTCCGGCCCAGATAGGTACGAAGCTCCATCGGCTCACGGAGCGGGTCGATGGAAGGGTTGGTGACCTGACACGCGTCGAGCACCAAGTGGTCGAAGATGCTCTGGTAGGGCTTGTCGTTGCCCATGCCCGTGAGCATGACGCCACCGGACTCGGCCTGACGCCAGACGTTCTTGCGCTGCTCGGGGGACCAATTGGCGTTCTCACGCAGCGCAAGATCGTTCTTCTTGATGGTGATGCAGTGCGCTGGGCAGTAGGTTACGCAGCGATGACACGCGCGGCACTTGATGTCGTCGGGGAAGGGGCGTTCGTTAAACGAGTACACGCCCCAGCCGCACTGCTGGACGCAACGGCCGCACTTGTGACACTTGTTGTAGTCGATTTCGACCTTGAACTCAGGCTGAATGAGGCTCGTCGGCATCTGTTATCCCACCTCGACAATCTCACAGGTATCGTGCACACCGGTCACGGCACAGCTGACCTCACTCGCCGAGAGATGCAAGTCGCCGTGAATCGGCCAGTCCATCCCCTTGACGCGGGCGATGACCGGCTCGCCGGCCTTGGGCGCCCAGATCTTGTCGGGCGCGGTAAGGACTTCTCGGATGGCGGATTCTTCGCTCGCAACCATCAGCTTGGAACCCTGACGCGCCGCAACGAGCGGGCGCAGCTTGATGCGATCGTTGAGTGCGAGCATGCCACCGTTGAAGCCAAGAACGATGGCGAACGGGCCGTTGAGCATTGCGGGACCGTAGACCGCGCGGAGTGAGCGCATCACCGCTTGCTGGTCTTCGGGCATGCGGTCGATTTCGGTCCAGAGTGGGCTCGCGAGCGCTTTGCAGGCGAGCTCCAGCGGAAGCTTGTGTCGGCGGAGCATCAGGTCGAAGAGGTACGCCGCGACCTCGGTGTCGGTGCCGAGAGTGCACTTGTAGCCGAAGGCCTCGAGGTAGCGGCTGTTGATGCCGTAGCTCGAGATCTCGCCGTTGTGCACGATCGCCCAGTCGAGCAGCGTGAAGGGGTGCGCTCCACCCCACCAGCCGGGCGTGTTGGTCGGGAAACGGTTGTGGCCTATCCAGGTGTTGCCCTCGTACTCCTCAAGCAGGTAGTAGTGGCCGATCTCCTCGGGAAAGCCTACGCCCTTGAATGCGCCCATGTTCTTGCCGCTTGATGAGACGAATGCTCCGTCGACGCTGCCGTTGATGAGCATGACCGTATGGACGACGTAGTCCTCGGGTGTCATCTCGCTGTTCTCGAGCTTATGGGGATCGGGCTGGAGGAAGTAGCGCCACAGCAGCGGGGCGTCGCTGATTCCCTTTACCGGACGTGTCGGCATCGGCTCGGCGAGATCGATCACAAAGTGCTGGTCAAAGACGGTCTCGGCTTCTTCTTTGGCCTTGATGTCGTGATACATCATGTGAAAACAGAAGTGGTCGGGGAACTCGGGATAGATGCCATAGCCGGCATAGCCCCCGCCGAGCCCGTTGCCGCGATCGCGCTGCACGGCCATCGCGCGGATCGCGTCGACGCCGCTCATCAGCTGGCCAGACTCATCGCAGATGCCCATGAGACCGCAGCCGCCATGAATCTTGTAGGCCGCCTCTTCGGCATAGCGGGGACGCTCGCCGAGACCGGAGTCGTCGCGGACGGTCGCCGGGCGGGTCGTCGGCATCCGGTCCAACAGTGGTTCGTACGCCATGCTCACTCAACTCCTTCGGGTGTGTTGCTGCGCGCCATGATGCGAGCCATTGCGTCGCCGCCGCTTTCCGGCAGCGGAGAAAGTCCCAGCTTCTTGCGGGCGCCTTCCTTCGGCTTTCCGAGTGACCCGGTGTCCAAAAACATCTCGTAGGACTGGCGAACCGAGTCCGGGCCCGTGCCGCGCTCGATGGCGATCTCTTTTAGCTTGCGGAAGACCTCGGCCATGCCGATGTCGGAGTGGCAGAGTTCCTGGCACGTGTAGCACTCGAGGCATTTCCAGAGCTGGCCCTCGGCAATGACCTCATCAAGTTCGCCGCGCACCAGCTGGTTGATGATGTCGTTGGGCTGGAAGGTCGGATCGACCTTGCACACCGGGCAGTCGTCCTTGCAGGCGCGGCAGCTGTCGCACTTGTTCAGCATCGCGACGTCGAAGTCCAAGGCAAGCCGGGCCTTGTCGGCGGAGCGATCGGCCCACTTGTCGAGGAACGGCTTGACGCTGACGCGGTGCATGTCGAGGCCCAGCTCTTCGGGTTCGTGACCGTAGGCAAGCGCGATGAGCTCCGAGAGGTACAGGACTGGCACGTTGACGTTCTCGTTAGCGCGCTGAAGGGCTGCCTGATTGAGATCGAACTGCTGGAAGCAGCTCGGACAGACAACGACCAGCGCATCGACGTCGTGCTCCTGCAGGTCATAGAGCTTGCGTCGACAGAATGCCAACGAGGAATCGCGCTCGCCCACACGGTCGAGCGCCCCGCCGCAGCACTGCATCTTGGTCGGATAGTCCACCACGCTTGCGCCAAGAGCGGCGACCATCTCCTCCACCTTCTTGGGGTGCAGCGGATCATCCCAGCGCACCGCCGGCTGCGGGCGAAGCAGGTGGCAGCCGTAGTGCACGGCAAGCCGCATTCCCCAGAAGTTCTTCTTGGCGCCGCTCGCAATCAGACCCGCGCCCATTGAGTCGGCGAGCCACTCGGCGAAGTGGAGAACCTGGAGACCACCGTCGTAGTGGAGGTCCTCGGCATCCAGACGCTCGTTGATCACGTCGCGAGCGCGCCAGTCGGTTCTGAGGTGGCTCTGCGCCTCCTTAAACGTCGAGTAGCACCCGTTACAGGGTGTGACGACGTCTAGGCCTGCCTTCTCCACGATAGCCAGGTTGCGCGCGGCGGCGGTGTAGAACGCATCCGGGTCGTTCGCCTTGACCAGTGTACCCTCAGGACAGCACGTATGTCCGGGCAGCTCGACGACGCGAGCGCCGAGGTCGTCGAACATCACGCGGGTCGCCTTCTCGATGAACGGGAACCGCGCAGGGATCGTGCAACCCCAAAAGACCGCGAACTCCTTCATGTGCCTCGCCTCTCTTCGCCGACATCCGAGAAACTAGAAACGCCCGCCGAGAAACCCATAGGTTTCTAAGGCGAGCGCCATTGCTCGTGTGTGATGCGGTTACGACACCGCGTTGTGTCGTCCTCGGGATTGTAGCACGCGCACTCCTCGTGCGACATGCCAGGGGAGGCGCACCCTGCGGTGCCCCTCCCCCGTGATCGAAAGCCTGATTCGAACTCTTGGGTTACCCCTCGATAATCCGCATTGCCTCATCGCGGTACGCATCCATGACGTACGGAATGCCGGATACCTCGGCGGCCTCGCGTGTGAGAGCCATGAGGTCGCTGCGGCTGATGGTGTCGAGCTTCATATTGCGGGAGCCGCTCATCAACTGCTGCAGACCGACCTTGATCTTGTCGGAATAGGTGTAGATGCCCAAAGCACCCATGGGGAACTTGTCGGCCTCATCGCCGTACTCGGCCTTGAGGGTCTCGTAGCTGACGAATATCTCTTCCTTCGTCGTGCCGAACGCCGAGACGGACTTGGGCAGGTCTTGCTCCTGCATCCAGATCTCGATGTTCTTGCCCACGAAGCCAGGAATCATGAGCGCGCGGCCCATGCACACGGCTTTGGCGTGCGGGGCACCGAGCGCTAGCACCTTGAACACGTGATCTTCGGTGGAGAAACCGCCGGCCATGGCGATGTCGGGAACGTAGGCGCCCTGCTGCGCGAGCTTCTCGAGCAGCTCGTTGGCCATCGACTGGAGGTAGAAGGTGGGTACGCCCCACTCCTCCATCATGCGCCACGGGCTCATGCCGGTACCGCCGGGAGCGCCGTCGATCGTGAGCAGGTCGATCTTGGCGTTCGAGGCCCACTTGATGGCCATGGCCAGCTCGCGCATGGGGTAGGCACCCGTCTTGAGCGTAACGCGCTGAGCACCTAGGTCGCGCAGGCGCTGAACCTCGGCGTAAAACGCGTCCTCCTCCACAAAGCCGAGGCGGCTATGGCGCTCGAACTGGCGAACGGCGCCGCTGGCAAACGCTGCCTGGACCGCGGGGTCGGACGGGTCGGGGGTGACGAGGTAGCCGCGCTTCTGCAGCTCAAGCGCGCGATCGAGACTGTTGACCTTAATCTCGCCGCCGATGCACTTGGCGCCCTGGCCCCACTTGAGTTCCATCGTGGTGACGCCGAGCTTCTCGACGCAGTACTCGGCGACGCCGAGCCGGGTGTCCTCGACGTTCATCTGGACAAGAATGTCGCCGTAGCCGTCCTGCTGATAGCGGCGGAACATCTCCACGCGACGCTTCATGTCGGGGGCGTTGACGACCTTGCCGTGGCTGTCGAGCTCGAGTGCCGGATCGATCCCGCAGACGTTCTCGCCGCACACGATTGAGACACCCGAGATCGCTGCGCCAACTGCGAAGTGCTCCCAGTTCTTGCGAGCGATCTCAGTGGAGCCCAACGCACCGGTAAAGATCGGTACCTTCATCTTGACCCTGTTGGTGTGCCCGAACTCAGTCTCGGTGCTCACCATGGGGAACAGCGTGTTGTCGGGATCGCCGACAACACCATCGGGAAGGCCCTTCGCGCCCAGCGCGTAGCCTTGAATGTTGAGATGCGAGTAGTCGATCGGGTAGTCCTTGTCGCCGCCAGCGGTAATCTCGCCGAACGGCCCCGGGTAGATAACCTCACGGCCCCGGAACGATGACTTAAATACCTCGCAGTTGCCTCGGCAACCGTCGACACAGCGGGCGCAGAGTCCGGAACCGGGCACTACGTCTTTCGAGCGATTCGCCGTCTGTGTGACGTCGCTCCCTTTGGGACATTGCAGATTCATGCGTGTTTCCTCCCGTTGCTCACCCGTTGCGCTGAAATGCGCATCAAGTCTTTATGCGTCATTTCGGTTCACTTTGCAATCACCGCGAAACGCCCCCGAAACATACTCGCAACTTTTGGTGCCCTTATGCGCGCTTGCTTTGCGGGGATTTGGATATTGTGGCGCCTCGGTCTTGCGCCGCCCGATGCATCGCTCCCAGGCTACGGAAGAATCTCGAGCCCCGGCGCGAACGTCGGTCGATAGCACGCCAGGCGCCGGTCGAGCGAGAGCACGCGCGCGACCCTCAGCTCCTCGCAGCACGCCAGCAAGGTGCTGTCCGCAAAGCCGAAACCCGCGTCGGCGTAGGCGCCGTCGATCTCGCGAGCACGAGCAAGGACCTGAGTGCCAACCGGTAGAACGGCAACCCCAGATGCCATGATTCGATCCAGAACTTCGCGCTGCAGAGAAACACCGTGGCGAGAACCGATCAGTGACATGGTCTCGGAGAGAATGGTGATGGGCAGCGTCAGCTCACCTTGGCCGAACTCGCGCAGAACAGCGGCAGCCTGGAGGTGGTGTTGCTCCCTCGTGCTGATTGCAGCAATCAGGATGCTGGTATCAAGAATCGCCGACAAGACCATGCTCCCGATCCCAAGCGCCACTAGGCGCGTAGTATTCGCCGAGGAGTTCATCCACCCGCTCAGCGTCGTTGGTAGGCGGACCGGGAGTGTCGATCAAGCCTATGACCGCCGCGATGCCAGGCGTGGGCCGCTCGGCACTTTGAGTGCGGTACTGCGCGATAGCCTCGCGGGCGATTTCGGCCATGGATATGCCGCGACGCGACGCCTCCTGTGCAAGATAGGCGTGCATTTCCTCTTCCAGATACATCATGGTCTTCTTCATGGGCACGACAATACACCTCTCTGACATATATGTCATTCATATATGTCAGCCCGCGATTCAGCCAATCAACCCGGCCACGCCCAGTCCCACCGCAAGCAGCCCAAAAGCCGCGATCACTACTCCCGAGCCCCGATTGACCCACCGGATTGCGCCGTCGCTAATCGTGTGGCGCATGAGTGCAACGCCGGTACTCAGCGCAATCCACCATGAGAGCGAACCCAGCGCAACACCCAACGTCGCCACACCTGCCGAGGACAGAGTCGGCTCGGCGACCAATCCCGCGCTCGCAAAGACCGCCGCGAACGCCATGATCGTCATGGGATTGGTGAGCGTGAGAGCGAATGCGCTTGCGTAGAGCGACCCTGCGCCGTGAGGACCCGGAATGACGTCGGCTGCACACGCAGGCGGCGCCGCAATGGCGCGCCAGCCGAGCCAAACGAGCACCAGTCCACCCCCGATGCGCAACGGTGTTTGAAACGACACGAGCAACTGCGAGGCTGCCGTCAGGCCGAAGGCAGCGAGCGCCGCATACACCGAGTCTGCCGTCGCGATGCCCGCCCCAGTGGCCGCACCCGCGCGCCACCCATGCGAAAGCGTCCGCTGGACACACAAGACACCCATCGCACCGACCGGCGCAGCCACCGCGATACCAATGGCGAAGGTCCGGGCGAACAGCGCCAGAGCGTCAGACACGATCGCTGTGGGATCGAAGTGGCCTCTCGAACACCGTCGACAACGCCACAGTCGTGCGCGTCTGCGAGACGCCGTCGAGGCCCTTGATGCGCTCGCTGACCAACCACTCGAGTTCGTGAGTGTTGGCGCAACGCACCTTGAGCAGATAGTCCCCCTCCCCGGCCACGTGGTGCAGCTCCAGCACCGCCGGTTCGTCACGCACCGCCTTAAGAAACGCCTCACGAACACCCGGTCCGGTAAGCGTCACCGACACGAAAGCAGCCAGATCGGCACCGACCGCCTCGGGACGCAGCGTCGCCGAGTAACCAGTGATGATTCCTTCAGCTTCAAGTCGTCGAATCCGCTCGGCAGTGGACGGAGCAGACAAGCCGATACGCCCCGCCAGCTCTGAGAAGGTAATGCGTCCGTCGGAAACAAGTGCGTCGAGTATTGTGAGGTCAGTAGCATCCATGTTGAACTCCTACAAGGTCAAATCAATACTTTACCTTGTAATCGTAGCACCACTTGGCTCTTTACCTCTGTCATATCGCATCTGACTACACATTCAACACGCCGCCAAGAGTTGCCGCCAGCACTATGCCGTAGCGTCGTTTGCGATGATGACTGCCTCGGCGATCTCGCGAAGCGTCTTGCGCTTGTCCATCGCGAGTTTCTGAAGCCGCTTGAAGGCGTCCGGCTCCGACATCCCCCGCATCATCAGAATCCCCCTCGCGCGATCAACGATCTTGCGCGTCTCGAGCCGCTCTCCGAGGTCTTCTACTTCGGCAGCAAGCGCGGAGGCCTCTGCGAAACGGGCTACGGCGAGCGCCATGGCCGGCATGACATCTGCGCTGGTAAACGGCTTGACCACGTAGGCCATCGCGCCGGCCGCTGCGGCCTGCGCCACGTAGGATCCCTGCGAGAAGGCGGTAACCATCACCACCGGCGCAAGTCGCTCGGCACCGATTACCTCGGCTGCTTCAATGCCGGTGATGCCCGGCATGTTGATATCCATGAAGACGATCTCCGGTGCCAGGGAGCGAGTCAGTGCTATGGCCTCGGCGCCGTCGCGCGCCTCTCCAACGATCTCGTGTCCGTCGTCCTCGAGCATCTCTCGGAGGTCCATCCGAATCAGAGCTTCATCTTCGGCGATCAGTACACGCACGTTTCACTCCTCATGCTTCGTCGACGGGGACACGATCTGGGGCTCGGAATACGGCACGCGCACCGTCACTGTCGTACCTCGCGCGCCTGAGAACACGATGGTTCCTCGCAGGTCATCTTCGACGACGGTACGTACTATCGCGAGTCCGAGATGTGCGGAGCCAATCGCCTCAAATCCATCCGGGAGACCCACGCCATCATCGCGGACCGTGACGATCAGCTCGTCGGCGATTCGCCGCGCGGTGACGTCAACGCGGCCATCATGACGATTGCCAATCCCGTGTTCAAGGGCGTTGTGGACGAGCTCGGTCAGAGCCAGAGCGAGTGAGGTGGCCACGCGCGCATCGACCTCGCCGGTCTGGCCATCGACCGCGACCACGACCTGACGGCCCTCCCCCACGAGACTTCGACGAACGAGATCGACCACCGTGGTTGCGACTTGAGCGAAGTCGACGCGCTCGTCGTCGGAGCCGGCCAGAAGGTCGTGAACCACCGCCATCGCACCGACCCGCTCGGTGGCCTCGGCAAGCGCCCGACGGACCTCCGGCGAGTCACTGCGCCGCGCCTGAATCCTGAGGAGTGAGGCGATGGTCTGCAGGTTGTTCTTCACCCGATGGTGGACTTCTCGGATGGTAGCGTCTTTGACCTTAATCTCCTGCTCGCGGCGGTGTGCTTCGGTGAGGTCCTCCACGAGCACGAGCGCTCCAGCGGGCAGGTCGATGGTGCGATAGCCGAGTACCCGCTCGGCAACCTGAGTCTCGATCGCGATTCCGGTGCGTGTGCCGAGAACCGGCGCGATGCCAAAGCCGCCGCCCGGCAAGCCTGAGGCCTGCATTCCGCTCAGCGCGGAGTCAACGCCGGCCAGCCGCATGATGTTGACCGCGTTGGGCGATGCGTAGGCGATCTTGCCCAGAGCACTGACTCTCATGACGCCGTCACCGGCGGTTCGGACCGTCGAGAAGGGCTCGCCCGTTCTCACTTCGGTGATCGGCCCATCGCTCAGGGCGTCAAGCAGTTCCTCGGCGACGTCCATGAACGCCGCCTCCATAGCACCGGCCGAACTCGCAACCTGTTCGGCCAGATCTCGCAGGATCACGGCTCGAGGTGCCTTGCCGCCGATCGGCCACGCCGAAGTTGTGTAACCGATACCGCGAGCAACACAGCGGCGGCGCCCCGAAACGGGTTCGCCCGATTCAAGTGCCGCATACGCCTCAGGCTCCTTGGAGGGCTCAAGCACCCGGCCAACACGGCTGGTCGCAATCGGCGCAAGGGCAGTGTTGGGCCGTGCGTCAGCGACCACCACCAGACGACCATCGCCTGCTGGGACAACGAGCGCCACATCGCCGTAGCCCATGTCGGCGACGAGCTGGAGGTTCGCGACGATGTTGTCGAGATGCGCCTGATGGGCCTTTGAGAGAGCCGATGTCGGATCGATGGCAACCATGTGCGCAGTATACGCGCGGCCTCGGCTATAATCTGCCGAGCAGTTCACTCGTGCCCGGGTGGCGGAATAGGCAGACGCGCCGGTCTCAAAAACCGGTTATGGAAACATAGTGCGGGTTCGATTCCCGCCCCGGGCACCAGATCTGGCCGGCAGAGCATCCTCTCAAGTGAGTTCCGGCTCCTCGGCATAGCGCATCGCTTAGACCACTAAGCTGTATATTTAGGCGAACGGGGAAGGAACTGTTCAGGGGCGACAGCTTCTCAGCCGATACTGCTCTTAAAGGG
>Ga0194043_1000250_pt1 | contig 28263 bp, 23 predicted proteins | sample JunL4415m_MetaG_FD_161274 | JGI IMG/M metagenome (GOLD analysis project Ga0194043, IMG submission 161274) | Anoxic zone freshwater microbial communities from boreal shield lake in IISD Experimental Lakes Area, Ontario, Canada - Jun2016-L442-15m | ecosystem: Environmental > Aquatic > Freshwater >...
AACTTCTTGGTCGCTCAGGCCAACTTCGCGTAACACCTCGCGGCCGTGTTCGCCCAGCATTGGAGCATGCCGACGCACCCCTGCTGGAGTCGATGAAAACCGCACCGGTGGCGGAATCTGACGGTAGGCACCCATTGTCGGGTGCTGCTCGATCGGCAACTCTGCGACCAGATCGTCGAGGCTGCGCACCGGACCGGCCGGTATGTCGTGGCGGCTGCAGTACTCGATCCAAAAGGCGCTGGAGCGAGTAGCGATGATCGGGTCGATCAGCGCGTACAGGTCGCCGGCATTGACCGCGCGCGCAGACGCCGAGAGCACGCGCGGATCATCAATGAGATCGAGTCGACCACCCTCGCGAAACAGATCGTTGTAGTTGCTTGCCGAGTACGGCAGCACTGCCACCCACCCGTCGGTGGTGGCATAGGGGCGACGTTCGGCGGCGAGCACGCGCGGATATCCGGCAGAACCCAACGGCGGTTCGGGTATCGCAGCACAGCCATGCTCGACCAACGTGAACGAGGTGAGCGCGTCGATCATCGGCACTTCGACGAACTGTCCTTCGCCGGTGCGCTGGCGGTGAAACATCGCGGCGAGCACGGCATACACGATGGTGAGTCCGGCCACTTTGTCGGCCACCAGAGTTGGGGTCAGCGCAGGCGTGCCGCTTTGCCGCTCGAATGCATCGGCGATGCCCGCGCTCGCCTGAATGACGTCGTCGTATGCCGGCTTGTTCGCGTCGGCTCCATCTGATGGCCAACCATGCGCCTGACACATCACAATGTCGGCGCGCACCTCGCGTATCGCTGCGTAGTCAAGCCTCAGCCGCGCCAGCGGAGCAGGACGCAAGTTGGTCACCACAACATCGCACGTTGCCGCAATGCGCAGGAACGCATTGCGGCCGGGCTCGCTCTTGAGATCGAGACACACGTTGCGTTTGTTCCGCAACAGGTTCAGCGAGATACCCGACATTCCGCGGGCAGGACCGGGACCCATGACGCGATTGGTATCGCCGCTGGATTCTTCGATGGCGATGACATCGGCGCCAAGGTCGCCCAAGATCTGTGTGGCATAGGGGCCCATCACCACCGAGGAGAAGTCGAGAACACGCACACCCGCCAGCGGGCCAACAGCGACGGGGTCAGTCATGGCCATGAGTCTTACTGACAGACCTCACGAAAACAGCTTTGTGAGATCGGCGGCTAAGCGAGGCTCACGAGCTCGAGCCAGTCGGGGCTAAAGAAATCGACCTGACCATCGGGCATGAGTAGCACCTTGGTGGGCTTGAGCTGCTCAACGAATTCGGAGTCATGGCTCACGAACACAATGGTGCCCTTCCAGGAGCTGAGCGCATCGGCCACGGCTTGACGGCTCGCTGGATCAAGGTTGTTGGTGGGCTCGTCGAGCAGCAAGAGATTGTTGCGACCCACCATCAACATCGCGAGCGCAAGCTTGGTCTTCTCGCCGCCGCTGAGCGTGCCGCTGTCTTGAAAGACCTTTTCGCCCATCAGCCCGAACATGCCGAGCATGCCGCGCAACTGCGTCTCGGTGAGCATCACGTTTGAAGGAACCTCGGAGCGGATGTTGTGCAGCAAGCTCTCGTGAATGCGCAGGTTGTCGTGCTCTTGCGCGTAGTAGCCAACGTTGACGCCGTGACCAAACTTGAAATCGCCGAGCGTGGGCTCGGTCTCGCCGGCCAGAATTCGCAGCAGGCTGGTCTTACCGGCACCGTTGAGGCCGAGCACTAACAAACGCTCGCCGCGGCCAATGTCGAACGTGACATCTTCGAACACTGGCGAACCCGCTCCGTAACCTTTCGATAAACGTGTCGCGGTAATGACCGTGGCACCCGATGGTGGTGGATCGGGGAACTTGACCTTCATCACCTTGTCGCCAGCGCCAACATGCACGCGTTGCGACTCGAGACGTGCGATCTGCTTTTCCTTGCTGTGCGCCATTGACGCTTTGGTGGCCTTGGCGCCGAAACGATCGACCACCGATTGCAGGCGAGCAATCTCTTTCGACTGCAAGATCGACTGACGAGCGAGGCGCTCTTCGTCGGCCGCACGCGCTGAGCGGTATTGGCTATACGTACCCCGGTATTCAACAAGATGCCCGGTGGCATCTTCGGCCGGACGATCGAGATGCAGCACTCGCGTGATGGCGTCATCGAGCAGGTCGAGGTCGTGGCTAATGACCAACATCGCTCCGCGATACTTGCGGAGGAAATCGAGCAGCCAGTTCTTGGCATCGATGTCGAGGTGGTTGGTGGGTTCGTCGAGCAGTAACGCATCGCTACCGGCGAACAAGATTCGCGACAACTCGACGCGACGACGCTCGCCGCCCGAGAGCACACCAAGCGGCAGATCGAGGCGGTCGGCCTTCAGCCCGAGGCCGGCCGCAATGGAGCGAGCCTCGCTGTCGGCTGCGTAACCACCCGAGCTTGCGAACTCGTCTTGCGCCTTGCTGTAACGAGCCACATTGCGATCGCTGGCTTCTTCTTCCATCGCGATGCGCAACTTCTCGATGCGGGTGAGCTGATCATCGATGCCGCGGCCCGACAGCACATGGGTGATCGCCGTGCGACCATCGAGCACGCCTGCGATGCGTGGGTCCTGTGGCAGATAACCGAAGCCACCTTTGCGGAGGATCTTGCCAGCAATGGGTTCGGTCTCGCCGCCGAGCACTTTGAAGAACGTTGTCTTGCCGGCGCCGTTGCGGCCAACGAGACCAACTTTGTCGCGAGGCATGATGGTGAACGAGGCTTGGTCGACAACAAGGCGACCGCCGATCTCCACCGAAACACCCTGCACTTGAAGCATTTGACAATGGTGGCAGCGGCGCCCGCCAACCGCAACCGACCGCGATCATTGCTGCCTAATATGCGTCACATGAATCTCGCGACCACCGCACCAGTTGCGTGTGGAGCAGGCATCGTCGGAGCCACCGCGTACCTCGCGCTCAACGATCCTGCTGCCCCCGGCGCGCACCTGCCAGCGTGCCCGTTTTTCGCGAGCACTGGGCTGTGGTGTCCCGGGTGTGGTCTCACCCGCGCCACTCACGCGTTGTTGCACGGTCACATCGCAACGGCCTTCGGATTCAACGCATTGTTTCCGCTATTCCTCGGCGCCATTGTGGTTGGATGGTTTGCGTGGTGGCGCGGCTCGCGCGGACGCCCACCGATCGCCTGGTTGGTCAAGCTACCCATGTGGCTCATCATCGCTGCTGGAGTGGCGGTCATTGCCTTTGGCGTGGTGCGCAACATGCCCGGACTCGAAGCACTCGCCCCGTAACGAGTGTTAGCCGTTTGTTGTGGGTGGCTTCGTCGACGACGATGTCGGCGGCGCAGCAGTGGGTCTGGTCGATGTAGAAGGCGGCGACGAGTCGCCCGTAACCGCGCCAGAGTCGGGAACCGAGCTGCTCGGCTTCGAGCTTGGCTTGGTGTCGGTAGATCCGTTGGTGCCAGTTGGGCTGCCCATCGAGTCGTCAGTGAAATCGGTCTTCAAACAGTGGGCACCCGCGCTCGACACGGGACCAAGAACCATCGCAATCGTCTTGGCCAACTTTGATCGACCGGCTTCGGTGAGATGCAGACCGTCGGCCCCAGTGAGCCGCGAATCTTTGGTGATTGAAGCCCAATCGACGACCGTGACATTGTCGAATGCACTTGCCTCAGCCACGATTGCTTTGTTCACGTTGGCCTGGGTCGGCCTGAACATCGTGGTGTTCAACAGAACCGTTGGCCGCGGCGCCAAACGGGTGAGCAGCATGCGCAGCTGATCTGAGTATCTGACGTTGTCGTTGAGATAGTTGTTGCCAAGCAGAACGACTGCGGCATCCCATCCGGCGCCCAAGCGCTTGTCGAGCACCTTGTTGCCAAACTCAATGAAGCGCCCTGTTTCGGCATCGACCTCTACCTGCCAACCCAGCGGCACAAGTTCGCTACACGCCTGATCACCGTAGCGAGGCGAGATCGAGGTCATCACTGAGTCGCCGATGAGGATGACCCTGTTGCCCTTCACACGAGAGCCCACTTGGCCGGTGGATGTATGAGGCAACGACACGGTGGCCACACCCGACGCCGAAGGACCAACGGCTGAGGGTGTCGACGGCAACGAGCTCGGCAACACGCCAACACCGCCGACTGTGATGGGCGCTGACCCATTTGTGTTGGAAACGGTCTGATTGCTGCAGCCACTGACCACCGCAAGACCGATGACAATTGCTAACCGGGCGCGCCGAAAGGCGTGAGTGGCGGCCGAAGTCATCCCCCTATTTGATTCAGCGCAGCGCCAACAAGCAAGTCGCTCGATGACGCCGCGCTGATCAGATGCTCCGAAACGCTGCTAGTTCTTGGCTTTGAGCTCGGCGAGGATGCCTTGAAGGAGGTCGTTGTCGGATGGCCCGTCTTGTGCCAGTTCGCGCTTGGTGATCTTCTTGTAGGCCTTCACCAACATGAACACCACGATGGCGGTGAGCAAAAACGTGAACAACTGGTTCACGAAATTGCCCCACATCAGCGTCTTGTAGGCCTTGCCGGCAAGACCCGAACAATCTTGTTTTCCAGACGGCTTTCCGGTGGCCGGGTCGAGAATGGGAGTGCACTTGACGAACAGGCCGATAGCGCCAGTGAAAACATCTTTCACGAACGAGTCGATGACGGCCTTGATGGCAAGACCCATGATGAAGGCCACTGCCACCGACATCAGATCGCCCGTAGCGATGAACTCCTTGAACTCCTGAACGAGTCCCTTTTTCTCACTCATGATCTTCATCCTTAGCTGGGTGTGACGAGTACAACGGTGTCATTAAAGCACGCACCAGAACCCAGATCATTGATGCCGCGCGGGATCAACACATTGGCCGTTCGGTTGTTGTCGAAGTGTCGCAACCACAGGCCCTTGGGAATCGAGGCAACTCCGGGGCGCATCGTCGCGTCAACATGAGCATCGAGCCAGATGGTGCCGAGCTCATTTGATACGCGCACACGCTGACCGTGAGTCACGCCACGCGCCGCTGCATCAAGCGGACTGATTGAGATCACGACGTCGGGCGGCTCGAACTCGGCGAACATTGAGTTGATAGTGCGGTTGGTCGCCGGCGTGAGCAGCGTGAGGCCGCCACTCGGTGATGTGAGCGGCGCAAAGGCTGGCATCGGCATCTCGCTTGAGACATCAACCAAACGCGCTCTGCGCGACCCGTCGGCAAACTCGGGATACGTGTGAACGAACTGCACCGTGGCGCCGGGCTCACGAAGCGACGGCGACGGCTCAATGCTGTCGTCGGTGCGAATCAGCGCTGTGAGCCGCAGTGGATCAGGGTTGAAGTCTTCGACCGGAAAGCCCAACTCGGCCGCCAAGCCCGCAGCCACTTCGTCGTTCGAACGACTCTCGCCGACGCGGCCGATGACGGGGGCAAAGTTCTGTGTTGAGTACGACCCATACGAATTCGCGATGTCGTGCACCTCGAAATGAGTTGTGGCAGGAAGGATCACATCGGCGTACACGGCCGTGTCGGTCATCACTTGCTCGTGAACCACGGTGAATAGGTCATCGTTCGAGAGGCCACGCAACATTGCTGCTTGATCCATTGCTGTAACAGCGGGGTTGGCGCCCTGCACGAACAACAGTCGGGTGCGCGGCCAATCGGGCAGTTCGCCGTTGAGCGCTAGGCCGACATCGTTCATGCTCATCTCGGATCGCTCAACAGTTGGCTGCCCGTGCGGCCGCATCGCGTTGAGCGATAGCGGCGCCCCCGCTGAGGTCGACGCAATGACGCCGCTTCCTTGCTCCCCGAAATGTCCAGCGACGAGCCAAAGGTTGAGCGCCGCAACACATCCGGCACCCCCATTGCGATTTCGTTCGAGGCCATAGCCCAACCGCATCATCGCCGGTCCCGTTGAGGCGATCAGTGTTGCGAACATCTCGATGTCGGCTTGGTCGATGCCGCATTCGGCGCTGGCTCGTTCGAGAGTCCACTCATCGGCCGCAGCTATGAACTCTGGCGCTCCGACTGTGTTGGCCTCCAAAAAGTCGGTAACGATGAGCCCGCGTTGGTTCAGCAATCGAGTAGTTGCAAATGCAAGTACAACGTCGGTGCCGGGCCGGATGGCGAGATGCAGATCGGCGCGAGCGGCAACCGCGGTTCTGCGCGGATCGATCACGATCAGCTTGGCACCGCGTTTGGTAGCCGCCGTAAGCAACGGCAACAGGTGGGTATTTGAGGCCATCGGATTCGCCCCCCACACCACGATGAGCTCGGAGTACTCAAGGTCGAACGGATCGGCACCGAGCATCGACCCAAATACCTGATCCCACGCAGCGCCCACGGTTGATGCGCAGATTGTGTGCTGCACCTCGGGGCACCCAAGACGTTCGAACAACGCAGGAGCCAGAGCCGAGCCGGACAACACCCCACCCGACGACGTATACAAATACGGAATGACACTGTTCGTTCCGGACTCAGCGATTGTGCTCGTGAGCTTCGCGGCAATCAGGCTGTTCACCTCAGACCAGGTTGCCGCCGAGAATTGACCGGAGCCCTTTGGACCACTGCGGACAAGCGGAGTGAGTACTCGCTCGGGCGCATATACCCGCTTTGCGTGGTGCTTCACTTTTTGACAGATGAAGCCCTGGGTGAACGGGTTTGCCGACTCGCTGGTATCGGCGTCGATAGACACAATGCGACCATCGTCGACCGTTACCGCCAGCGAGCACGTATCGGGGCAGTCGAGCGGGCAGGCCGTGGTGAGCACTTGACGCATGAATGCAGTCTGACCTGCCGACACACTCACCGCCAACGATTACTCCACTACGGTGTTGCCCGAAATGATCATCGAACGCTACGACCTCGTCATTATCGGCATGGGCGCCGGGGGCATGGAAGCCGCCGAGTTCGCAGTCAGCCTCGACCTCAGCGTTGCGGTGGTCGAGCGCGACCGTATCGGAGGCGACAGTCTCTGGACCGGAAGCGTCCCGTCGAAGGCGTTGCTGGCGTCGGCCAAGGCGGCACACACCATGCGCACCGCCGACCTGCTTGGAATCACACCGGTAGAGCCCGTCATCGATTTGGCGATGGTGTGGCGACGCATACGCGCCGTGCAGGCCGAGATTGCGCACACCGACAACGATGCCGATCGATATCGCGATATGGGCATCACCATTGTCGAGGGCGACGCAACCATCACCGGCCCGAATCACGTCACCGTGATGAACGACACCGCCGAGCCAATCATCCTTGAGGGGCGCTTCATCATGGCGTGCACGGGTAGCGGCCCGCGGGTGCCCGACATCGAAGGGCTTCTCGACGCCGGATTTCTCACCAGCGAGACCCTGTTTGAGCTCGATTCACCGCCATCGAGCATCATCATCCTTGGCGGTGGACCAATGGGCGTCGAGATGGCCCAAGCATTGAATCGCCTCGGAATCACCACGACATTGCTGCATCGTGGGGCAAGCATCCTGCCACGCGACGAACCCACGCTCGCTCACGCTCTCGCGACAACATTGCGCGCCGAAGGCGTGGATCTTCATCTCAACGCTGAGGCCACGCGGGTCACGTTCGATGAGTCGTCCAAAACCGTGCGCGCCACCATCAAAGGCATCAAGCACACCTTCACCGCCGACGCGATTCTTCTCGCCGTAGGTCGACGAGCGAACACCGACGGTCTCGGCCTCGAGGAGCTCGGCATCGACGTTGGCCCAACCGGAGTCCGCGTCGATAGTCGCGGCAGAACCAGCGTGAAAACCGTCTATGCCGCAGGCGACGTGGCGGCAGGCTTTCGCTTTACCCATTCGGCGGGTACCTACAGCGTTCGGGCAATACGCGACATGTTCTTCCCCGGCAAAGGCAGCGCCGACCTGCTCGTGCCATGGTGCACATTTACCGACCCCGAACTTGCCCACGCCGGCCTCACTATCGCCGAGGCCGAAACGGCATTTGGCAACGATGTCGACATTTGGAGACTCGACCTCATCCACAACGATCGTGCTCGAACAGACAGCGCCACCGAAGGCACCATCGTGGTGATCACCAGCAAGAGTCGAATCGTGGGAGCGCACATCTTGGCGCCCGCCGCAGGCGAGATGATCCACGAATTGGCGCTGGCCATCCGCCACGACATGAAAATCAGCGACATCGCCAGTCTCGTGCACATCTACCCCACCTATGCCACGAGCATTGGCCAAGTGGCCTCAGAGAGTTTGTACGAACGAGCGCAAAAACTGCGTTGGCTGGTTCGCCGCTAGCCAACCGTTAGCGTCAGCTGGGCGCGGGTTCTCCGCTGGCAGGTTCGAGGTCTTCAAACTTGTCGATATCGCGCAACGGTGGAAACACCACTGCGCACAGTCCGACAATGGCGATCGTTGCAATGCCACCGCCGATCACTGCAAACGGCAGCCCGAGGTACTGCGCCGCCATGCCGCTCTCGAATGCGCCGAGTTCGTTAGAGGCGCCAATGAACACATTCTCGACGGCGAACACGCGGCCCAACTTCTCGCCGGGGGTGACCAACGGAATCAGCGAGCCACGCACGAAGACACTCACCATGTCGGCACCGGCCAACGTAATCAGCGCAAGAAACGCCACCACATAGCTGTGCGTGAGGCCAAGCACAATCGTGGCCGCACCGAAAACACCCACGGCGAACAACAACATTCGACCGACGTAACGCCTCAATGGTCTGATCGACAAGAAGATCGCCATCGACGCTGCCCCCATACCGCCGGCGGCTCGAAGCCACCCGTAAGCAACATCGCCAACGTGCAAACGATCCTTCGCAATAACCGGAAGCAGCGCAACGGCTCCGCCAAACAACACTGCGAACAGATCGAGTGTGATGGCGCCCAACACAATGGGCGTGTGGCGAATGAAGCGGAGCCCTTCGACAGCACTACGTAGCGTGGGTTTGTCGTCGACAGTTGGGGCGATAGGCCCGCGCTTGAACCGCAAGCTGAGCAGCCAGACCAAGCCCACGAAGATCGCTGTGCTCACCACCGCGTAGGGCACCCATGTGTCGATTGAGTACAACCATCCCGACAGCGCCGGACCCACGATGATTGCCCCGGTCCACGTAGCGCTGAAGAGCGCAATCACACGCGGCAATGCTCCATCGGGAGCCACCATTTGCGGCAACGCGCGAATCGATGGATTGGTGAAGGCCCTGAACACTCCGAACGTGATCGCGATCGCGAAGAAGGGCCACACGGCTGTGGGGTTGCTCAGCGAATACAGCATCAGTCCAACCGCACATAAGAACTCGCCTGTAAGTCCGAGGCCAGCGATCTTCTTCCGGTTGAAACGATCGGCGAGCGAGCCAGTGAGCAACACCAAGACAGGAGCCGGCGCAAACTCGGCGAGGCCAAGCCACGCCAAGTCGATGGATCGACCGGTGATATCGAAGATCTGTTTACCCAATACAGCCGCCTGCAGCGCCACGCCAAGCGAGATCAACGTGTATGAGCCAAGCAGAATGCGCACATCGCGATCTGCAAGCACCTCACGACCCGAAGGAACAGAGGTCACACCAAGGGTCTCATTCACAGAATGACGACCCTACAGAAACTCGCTGTGCAATCCGGTCACCCGTTTGTGTTACACAAGCCGAATGACTTCTTTCGCCGACGAAACGCAATGGATGGACGCCACCGACCAAGCGGCGCTAGTAGCCCAGCGAGATGCAACTCCGCTTGAGTTGCTCGATGCCGCTATCGAACGAATCGAACGAATCGATCCCGCGCTGAACGCTGTAGTGATTCGTTGGTTCGAGCACGCTCGCGAGGTTGCAACAAGCGCCGACCTTCCCAATGGCCCCTTTCGAGGTGTTCCGTTTCTGCTGAAAGATCTTGGGGCCACCTACGCCGGCCAACGCATCAGCAACGGCAACGTTGCACTCAAGAACGCGAACACCATCTCGACCGTCGACACAACGCTGGTGTCGCGCTATCGCGCCGCCGGACTCGTCATCGCTGGCCGTACCAACAGTCCCGAGCTCGGCAGTGTTCCCGTCACCGAGCCATTGGCGTGGGGTCCAACGCGTAACCCGTGGGACACCTCACGCACACCCGGTGGATCCAGCGGAGGCTCAGCTGCAGCGGTGGCTGCAGGCATGGTTCCATTCGCTCACGCCAGCGACGGCGGAGGCTCTATTCGTATCCCCGCTTCGTGTTGTGGGCTCGTAGGCCTCAAGCCCAGCCAAGGTCGCATCACGTTTGGTCCCGGCCGCGACGAAAGCGGACTCGGCGTTGAGCATTGCGTCAGCCGCACGGTGCGAGACACAGCAGCGTTGCTCGATGCAACGCGAGGCCCCGGCATCGGCGACACCGTGATCGCTCCTACGCCAACCCGGCCGTACACCGACGAAGTTGGCGCCGACCCAGGTCGCCTGCGCATTGGCTTGCTCGATCATCACCCCCAAGGCGGCGCAGTCGATCAAGACTGCGTCGACGCTGCGCGCAACACCGCTGCCTTGCTCGAATCGCTTGGTCACCACGTAGAGCCGGCATGGCCCGCTGCTCTCGAGGACCGGTCGTTTGCATCGCAGTTCGGTGCGTTGTGGAGCACCAACATGGGCGTGTCGCTGAGCCGGTTCGAAGAAGCAGTTGGCCATCCACTCGGGGCCGACGAGTTCGAACTGATGAACCGAGCGCAAGCCGACTTCGCCAAGCTCTTTAGCTCCATCGACTATGCGCGCGCGTTGGCTGCAGTGGCGCAGTTCAGGCGTGCGGTGCAGGAATGGTGGACCCAAGGTTGGGACCTGTTGGTCACGCCCACAAACGCGCAAGTTCCGCTGCCCATCGGCACCATCGTGAACGACCCCAATCACCCAATGGCCCCACTCGCTCGAGCCGGTGCGTTCGTACCGTTCACTCCGGCCTGGAACACGTCGGGACAACCCGCAATCAGCGTGCCAATGCACTGGAGCGCCGAGGGTCTACCCGTTGGTGTGCAACTCGTTGCCGCTTATGGCCGCGAAGACGTATTGATTCGCGTGGCCAGCCAACTCGAACAGGCGCAGCCGTGGGCGCACCGTCGCCCGCCGGTGTGATCGCACGGCCCTAACGAGCCGTCCACCCGCCATCAACAATCAGCGACTGTCCGGTGATGAACGTGCTGGCCCTACTGGCAAGCAGCAGCAACGCACCATCAAGTTCATGCTCGTCGCCCATGCGCGGGATTGGAGAGTTGGTGGTGACAAAGCGCTGACTGCCAGGGTCGGTATCCATACCGGCGGTCATCTCGCTATCGAACCATCCGGGGCACAGCGCGTTCACACGCAAACCTTTGCGCGCCCACTGCAAAGCCAACTCGCGAGTGAGGTTCACGACGGCGCCCTTCGACGCGCAGTAGTGAGCCTGCTTGATGGGCGCTGAGCCAACGTGGCCAAGCATCGACGCAATGTTCACGATGCTGCCGTAGCCCTGCGCCACCATCGGCACCGATACCAACTTGCTGAGCTGCCACACGGCGGTGACATTCAGTTCCATCGCTGCGCGAAACGTATCGAGGCTTTCGTCTTCGATGGCGACCTTGTGCCCGATGCCAGCGTTGTTCACCAACACATGCACGGTGCCGAAACGATCGATGGTCTCGGCCACAAGACGCTCTCGGTCTTCGGGTTGCGACAAGTCGGCACTGACAGCGAGCGCATTGGGCATCTCGTCCACGAGGTCGCGCAAACGGTCAGCACGTCGAGCGGCAACCACAACGGTGGCGCCTGCAGCGTGCAACACCCGCGCGAAACGATGACCCAAACCCGACGACGCACCCGTGACAATCACGATTTGGTCATCGAGCCGGAAGAGCGACAAGGGGTCAAGGGCGGCAGTTGGTGTCGTAGACATGGCGCTCACATTACGAGCAGTGGCAACATGCCCCATGAGCGAATCCGAACTTCCCATGGTGATTCTTGTGCACGGTGCATGGCACGGCGCATGGTGCTGGTCAACCCTGCAGACCGAACTCGATGCTCGGGGCGTGCCATCGTTGGCCATCGACCTGCCCGGCCACGGCGTTTCGCTCGAACCATTCGGCGACCTGTTGGGCGATGCTGATCACGTCTCGCAAGTGCTCGCCAAGTTCCGACAGCCGATTGTGCTTGTGGGCCACTCCTACGGTGGCGCCGTGATCTCGCAGGCGGCGTGCGCCGCTGCCAACGTGAAGCACTTGGTGTACATGACCGCGTACGTGCCCGATGTGGGCGAAGGGATCCTGCCGATGTCGGCCAATATGCCCAAGGCTCGCACCTCGCTCGGACCAGCAATCATCTACGGCGACGATGGCTTGTGCACCATCAATCCAGACCTCGCCGCCGCCGCGTTCTACGGTCGCTGCAGCGCCAACTCGATCGCAGCCAACATTGCCCGTCTCTGTCCGCAACCCGTAGCCACCTTTGGTCAAGCGGTTACCGGTGCAGCGTGGAACACCATTGAGTCCACCTACATTCGCTGCACCGACGACGAAGCCATTCACATCTCGCACCAAGATCACATGGCCGTGCGGTGCACACACATCGAGACGCTCGACACCGACCACTCGCCGTTTGCCTCAATGCCTGCCGCTACCGCCGATATTCTCGAACGCATCGCGCGTGCATAACTACAAGACCACCAAGGAGCCGAGTTGAAAGTTCGCATCGGTTTCGGATTTGGTGCCCGCACCACACTCAACGACAACAGCTTCGGCGTGGTTGTCGATGCTCTCGAACGACTGCGCTTCGACAGCTTGTGGCTCAGTGATCGCATCGGCGGCGAGGTGCCCGATCCGCTGGTCGCAATGTCGTTCGCTGCCGGACGCACCAAGCGACTGAAGATCGGCACCAGCGTGATGGTGCTGCCCGGGCATAACCCAGTCATTCTCGCGAAGCAACTGGCCACCCTCGACCGCCTCTCGGGTGGCCGACTACTTCCCGGCTTTGGACTTGGCGCTGCCGACCCGCACGAACAACAGGCCTTCGGTGTCGAACGCAAAGAGCGCGCCAAGATTTTCGACGAGTCACTTGCCGTGATGCGCGCGTGTTGGAGCGAGGCCGAGGTCACGTTTCATGGCGAACGATTCCACTATGACAGCCTGCGAGTGTTGCCAAAGCCCAAGCAGAAACCACTCGAGGTATGGCTTGGTGGCATTGCCCCATCCGAACTGAAGCGAGTCGGTCGCCTCGCCGACGGCTGGTTGCCATCGTTCGTCACTCCTGCCGATGTCGCCGCCGCCCGGCCGATCATCGAGCAAGTTGCGCGTGAACACGATCGTGAGGTGCCAGACGACCACTTCGGTGCACTCATCCCGTATTCACATTCGCCGTTGCCCGACGCGCTCCTTGCCGGGCTTGCGGCGCGCCGGCCCGACCTCACTAACGTGGCCGAGCTTGTGCCTCAGGGGTGGGACCAACTGCTTGCCCATATCGATCGTTTCGTCGATGTGGGCACCACCAAGTTTGTGGTGCTACCAATCTCCGAGCCAGGCGGCGAAGACGCGTGGGTCGACGAACTCGAGGCCGCCGCAGCCGTGTTGTTACCGCGGCAAACCTGACACCGCTCAGCGGCCAAGCAGACTCAGGGCTTTACCGAGTTCCACGTTGCCTTGGCGCCGCTGTGACCAATCTTGATCACGGTGTAGATGGCCCCAGCCGAAACCAGTAGCGAGAACACGACGACCACAATCGATGTGGCCTTCACAGGAAGGTTCAATGGCTTGCCGCGGCGACGCATCACTTCGACAAGCGCCAAGAAGGCAGCGGCGAGCAACACACCAAACGCCCACGGCAACAGGTCCTCACCCATTCGGGCGTGATCGACCACCAGCTGGGTTCGCTTCACCGATTCCAACAACGATTCACCGCTGCCTTGGGCAACTCCGACCGAGCCTGTAGCGACGAACGCCACGATCGCAACAAGGATCGAATACTTCGGACGAAGCGACGGCAAGAGAGCGACGAGCAACAGCCCGATAACCGCCAATGGCAGGAGCACAACAGCGGCATGAACGAGTATCGGATGCGCGGGCAAGCCGAACAGTTGATTGATTTCCATGCGGCAGTCTCGCAGAGATGCCACAGTTGCCGTATGCATTCTGATCTCATGATCACTCCGCTCATGTTCGAGCTGCGACGACTCCGTATGCCACTGGTGCGTCCCTTCCGAACCAGCTTTGGCACCGAGTCAGTTCGCGAAGTGATGGTCATCCGCGTTGTCACCGATCAGGGTGAAGGTTGGGGCGAATCATCCATCGAATCCGAGCCGCTGTATCTCAGCGAATTTCACAACGCCGCGGACTATGTGTTCGTTGAGCATCTGATTCCGCGTCTGTTCGCCGCTGCTCCCTTTCACGTTCAGGATGTGGCAGCGATCCTCGCTCCGGTAAAGGGCCATCGCATGGCGAAAGCAGCGCTTGAGATGGCGCTGCTCGACGCACAACTTCGCGCCGAAGGGCGGTCGTTTCAGCGCTATCTCGGGGCCACGCGCACGGCGGTGACCGTCGGAGTTTCGGTGGGCATCACCGACACCATCGACGAACTTGTTCATGTCGTTTCCGATTACGTGGCCGAGGGCTACTCACGCGTCAAACTCAAGATAGAACCCGGCTTCGATATCGAGCCGGTTCGCCGCGTACGCGAAGCGAACCCTGACCTCATGTTGCAGGTCGATGCGAACACCGCCTACAACAGCGACGACATCGACCATCTCGCTCGCCTTGATCCGTTCAACCTGTTGCTCATCGAGCAACCATTCGGGGAAGACGATCTCGTTGGCCATGCCCACCTTCGAAGCCGCGTGAGCACCCCCATCTGTCTCGACGAAGCGATCGGATCAATCGACCATGTGCGTTCGGCCATCGCACTCAACGCCGTCGACATTGTGAACATCAAACCAGCCCGAGTGGGTGGCTACTGCGCCGCCGTCGCCATTCACGATCTCTGCGTCGAGGCAGGCATTCCGGTGTGGTGCGGTGGAATGTTGGAAACCGGCATCGGCCGAGCCGCAAACCTTGCGCTTGCGTCATTACCCGGGTTCACGCTGCCCGGCGACATCTCGGCCACAAAGCGGTATTGGCACCGCGACATCACAGCGCCCTTTCATCTCACCAACGGTCAAATCGCCGTACCCACCGGAAACGGCTATGGGGTCACGGTCGACACCGAGTTTGTCGACGAGATCACCTTCGAGCGTCGCGAAGTCACCCGGCACAGCTGACCCAGTTAATTTTTCGTTCACCCAAATAGGCCGCTTGGAGCATGTCTCCTAAGGTCGTCGCATGGCTCACGGTGACGCTTCAACAAGCGATCGCCACCGTCTTACCCTCCGTTCGCATCACTCGCCGGCACTGGCCACCACGATCACCATCCAGTGCACGCTCACCGATGGTGACCGCCAGCGTTTGCAGTCGGTGCTGTGCGATCCGCTGCTCGAATCGAGCTCATGGGACGCCCCAATCGGCCCATTGCAACTCGATATCGGCCTCATCCCCGGCGTCACCGATACCGCGGCAGAACAGGTCATTCACGCCGCGTCGCTCCTGGGTATTCACGTCACCGATGCCGCCGTTGGCCGTCTCATTGATCTCAACCAAGCGCTCAGCGACCGTGAGATCCGCAGCCATTACACCAACGCGGTCATCGAGCGGTGGGCTACTGGAATAAACGTCGAGCCCGGCTACGCAGTGCGCGAGACAACCGTGCCGCCTACCGAACTGGTCGACCTTGCGCTCGACGACCAGGCCCTCGGCCGACTCAGCTCACAGCGCGGGCTCGCGCTCGATCTCGCCGAACTGCATGTGATCCGCGACCACTTCAACGCGGCGAACCGCTTGCCAACCGACGCCGAACTCGAAACGCTCGCCCAAACCTGGAGCGAGCACTGCGCTCACAAGAGTTTCCGCGCCGACATCGTGCTACCCGATGGCACGGTTCTCGAGCCGTTACTCGATCAACTTCGACGCTCAACCAACGAGATCGATGCCAGCTTTGTGGTGTCGGCGTTCGATGGCAACGCAGGCATCGTGCAGTTCACGCCTGCCCGCACCTACGCGCTGAAGTGCGAGACCCATAATCACCCATCGGCTATCGAGCCATTCGGTGGCTCTAACACTGGCGTAGGCGGGGTCATTCGAGACATCCTCGGCGCGGCGCACCAACCCATTGCGTGCACCGACATTCTCTGTTTCGGTCCGGCCAATACTCCCCTCGACCAACTGCCCGATGGCGTGCTCAGCCCCACGCGCATCATCGAAGGCGTTGTGGCTGGCATTGCCGACTACGGCAACAAAATCGGCTTACCAACGGTTGCCGGCGGCGTGTTGTTCGATCCCGCGTACGTATCGAACCCGTTGGTGTTTGCCGGATGCATCGGCGTAGCGCCGTCGCCACGACCCGCGCTCACCGGTCCGCATCCGGGCGATCGAGTCATTCTGCTCGGTGGACGCACCGGACGCGACGGAATTCGCGGCGCCACGTTTTCCTCGATGGAGATGGACGCAACGACGGGCGATGTCGCTGGCGCGAGCGTGCAGATCGGCGATCCCAGCACCGAGAAACTCGTCAGCGATCTCCTTGCCGATGCATGGCATCTGTACACCGCGATCACCGACTGCGGCGCTGGCGGATTGTCGTCTGCAATTGGTGAGCTTGGCGATGGCGTTGGCGCCGATGTCGAGCTCAACTTGGTACCGCTCAAATATGCCGGCCTCGCGCCGTGGGAGATCTGGCTCAGCGAGGCGCAAGAACGCATGGTCGTTGCTGTCGCTCCACAGCAACTCGCTGAACTCGCTGCGTTGGCGCACCACCATGGTGTTGAGCTCAGCGACCTCGGCTCGTTCACCGGCAACTCGCAGCTCGTGGTGCGCCACAACGGCGAGGCCATCGTCGATCTGCCCACCAAGTTCTTGCACAAGGGTCGGCCGCGTCGGCGCCTGCAGGCAACCCTGCCACAACCACAGCGGATCGAATCGGTGCCGCAATGCGATGACCTCGCTGGCGCGTTACTCGCCCTGCTGGCCCACCCAAACATCTCCAGCAAAGCAGCTGTCATCCGCCGCTTCGACCACGAGGTACTTGGCTCTACGGTCATTCGCCCGCTCACCGGCGCCTGCAACGACGGCCCTGCCGACGGCGTGGTGCTGGCTGGACCATCCGATACCGATGGCATCGCGATCGGTATCGGTGTCAACCCATGGTTCGGTCTCAGCGATCCCGAGCACATGGCCTGGGCCGTGGTCGACGAAGCCATTCGCAATGTCGTCGTTGCCGGTGGCGACCCCGGCGCAATCGCCTTGATGGACAACTTCTCGTGGGGTAACCCAACCCGCGCCACCACCTTTGGCGATCTTGTTGTCGCCGTTCGCGGATGCTGCGACGCAGCACGCGCATACGGCGCTCCATTTGTGTCGGGCAAAGACTCGCTCAACAACGAATACCTTGCAGCCGACGGCAAGCGCCATGCCATTCCTCCAACACTCGTCATCACCGCTGTGGCCCCCGTAGCCGACGCAAACGCTGTGGTCACCCCCGACCTAAAAGGCATCGGCAACTCGCTGGTGCTGCTCGGCACCACACGCTCCGAATTCGGCGGCAGCCACCTGTCGATGGTCATCGGCGATCAAGAGTCGCGCGCAGTGCCCGCACGGCAAACGGCTTCACCCGCGCTCTACAAAGCACTGCACCGCTGCATCGTCGACGGCCTTGTCGTGTCAGCGCACGACTGCAGCGAGGGTGGCGTCGCCGTTGCGGTTGCCGAGATGGCCATCGCGGGCCGCGTCGGCGCCAGCATCAGCCCTTCGACAATTCATCACGACATCGTCTCCGCGCTGTTTAGCGAAAGCACCGGCCGCATCGTGTGCGAAATCGAACCCGGCAACGTGTCCCGGTTTGTCGAAGCAATCAACGTTGCCTGCGACACAACTCTTGCCGAGGTCATCGGCAGCGTCTCGGCTGACCACCTCGTGCAATTCGGAGCTCAACTCAACCTCACCGTGCAACAACTGGTTCACGCGTTCAACGGAACCACGGAATGAACATGGCCACCAACCGTCCACGCTCGCTTGTGGTGCGCGCTCCCGGCACCAACCGCGATAGCGACGCAGTGTTCGCTCTCGAGCAAGCCGGAGCCGATGCGCAGGTTGTGCTGCTCAGCGAAATCCTCGAATCACCTTCACTGCTTCATCACGCACAGATGCTGTTGCTGCCCGGCGGCTTCTCATTTGCCGACGCACTCGGCGCTGGCCGACTCTTTGCGCTCGAACTGTCCACCCGCCTCACCGCCGAGCTCACCGCATTCGTTGCTGCCGGCAAGCCGGTTATCGGTATCTGCAACGGGTTCCAGGCACTCATCCGCACCGGGCTTCTTCCAGGCGCGAACCTCAAGGCCGCACTCGGCCCCAACGATCATGGTCGCTTCACCTGCGAGTGGGTGCAACTGCAACCCATGTCGCAACGTTGCATCTGGACAGCCGATCTTGATACCGACATCCACTGCCCCATCGCTCACGGCGAAGGTCGCTTTGTGTGCGACGACACCACGTTGGCCGCGCTGCGCTCAAACGATCAGATCGCATTGCGTTACTCAAGTCCCAACCCCAACGGTTCAGTTGCCGACATCGCTGGCATCTGCGACGCCACCGGCCTCGTGCTTGGGCTGATGCCTCACCCCGAAGATCACATCGTTCAGCGGCAACACCCACAGTTCGTCCGCGGTCATCGCGGCGGCATAGCGCTCGATTTGTTTCAGGCCGGCGTACGACACGCGAGTCAACTCTGATGAACTCCCCACTGCCCGCGCCGTTCACCGACATCGATCTCGATCTCACCGACCGCCGCGTAGGCAAGGTGCGCATCTCGTATGCATTGCCCGACCACGAGCGACTCTTCATCACCACTGATCGCCTCTCGGCGTTCGACCGCGTGGTCGCCGCTGTTCCCTATAAAGGTCAGGTACTCAACGAGCTCGCTGCATGGTGGTTCGCGAACACGGCCGACATCATTCCCAACCATGTGTTGGGCGTTCCCGATCCCAACGCCACCATCGGCGTCGAGGCATCGCCCCTACCGATCGAAGTAGTTGTTCGCGGCCACATCACCGGCGTCACGTCTACAGCGCTGTGGCATCGCTACAACCAAGGCGAGCGCACCATCTACGGCTACCGATTCCCCGATGGTCTGCGCCAGCATCAGCAACTCGCCACGCCACTCATCACGCCCACTACAAAGGCACACGCTGGCGCTCACGACGAACCCATCTCATGTGCCGAGGTCGTGAGCGACGCTCACGTATCAGCCGAAATCTGGGCCCAGGTCGAGGCCGCTGCTCTCAGCCTGTTTAAACGTGGCCAACAGATTGCTGCAAACGCCGGACTCATCCTCGCCGACACCAAGTACGAGTTCGGAATCAACCCCGACGGCACGCTCATCCTCATCGACGAGATGCATACCCCCGACTCGTCAAGGCTGTGGGTTGCAGCAACCTACGACGAGCGTTTGGCACGCAACGAAGACCCCGAGAGCCTCGACAAAGAACCAATTCGCCGAGCCCTCATTGCTGCCGGCTACGACGGCAACGGCCCGTCGCCCGACCTCGGCCCCGAAGTGAGCGCCGAAACAAGCGCTCGCTACATCAACGCTTTCGAACGGCTCACATGCCGTCCGTTTCAACCGGGTAGCTACCCCGTCGAGCCACGGCTCAATGAGGCGCTTCACCGAGCAGGAGTCCTATGAACAACGTGACCAACAGCCTCGACATCGAGATCGGCGCCGGTTCGCCCAACGCCGGTTCCCTCGACGACGACTCACCCAAAGACGAATGTGGTGTCCTCGGCATCTCCACGCCTCACGGCGAGGGCGTTGCGCAACTCGCGTTCTTTGGATTGTTCGCTCTGCAGCACCGCGGCCAAGAAGCAGCAGGCATTGCTGTGAGCGACGGACAACGCGCTCGCGTTCACAAAGATGCTGGCTTGGTTTCCACCGTGTTCACCCCCGAGGCTCTTGCCCCACTCGCCGGCTACCACGCCATTGGCCACACCCGCTACAGCACCACTGGCAGCTCGAGCCTGCGCAACATTCAGCCGTTCTTGGTCGAGACAATGCACGGCACGCTCGCAGTTGCGCATAACGGCAACCTCGTCAACGCCGGCGACCTTCGCGACGAACTCTTGGGGCGAGGATTCGGACTCACCGCCACCAGCGACACCGAAGTCTTCACGCTCATGCTCGCCGCAGCGGGCGGTCGCACGTGGGAAGAACGTATCGAGCGCACGATGCCCGCATGGAAGGGCGCTTACTCGATGGTCATCTTGGCCAACGATCGCGTGCTTGCGGTTCGCGATCCGTGGGGATTCCGGCCGCTGTCGGTTGGTCGCCTACCCCGTGGCGGCTTCGCAGTTGCCTCCGAGACATGCGCGCTCACCACGTTGGGTTGCGTCGAGATCAGCGAAGTGCAGCCCGGCGAAATCGTCACCCTGATGGGCGCCGAGATGCACCGCCGCCAAGCAGTTGCCCCCGCCGTGAAGAGCGCCCTGTGTTCGTTTGAGTTTGTCTACTTCAGCCGTCCCGATAGCGAATGGGACGACCGCAACGTGCACCAAGTTCGCCAACGTCTGGGCGAAGAACTCGCCGACGAATGGGGTGCCGAAGCCGATGTGGTGGTGCCCGTTCCCGACTCGTCGATCCCGGCCGCCATTGGTTACTCACGGCGCAGCGGCATTCCCTACAACGACGGCCTCATCAAGAACCGCTACATCGGACGCACGTTCATCGAGCCAACGCAGGCAATGCGCGAGCGCGGTGTCGCCATGAAATTCAATGCACTTGGCGCCAACTTGGCGGGGCAGCGCGTTGTGCTCATCGACGACTCGCTCGTTCGTGGCACCACCGCCGGGCCACTCGTTGCGCTGCTTCGCGAGGCTGGCGCCAGCGAGGTACACATGCGCATCACATGTCCGCCCATCACGCACGCTTGCCACTTCGGTGTCGACATGGGCCACGAAGACGAACTCATCGCTGCCAAACGAACGGTCGAGGAGATACGCGCTCACATCGGCGCCGACTCATTGGCCTTCTTGTCGCTCGACCGCATGATGCGAGCCATCGACCGTGACTCGGGTTATTGCAACGCCTGCTTCACCGGCAGCTACCCAATCAACATCGGCGAGACCCGCGGCAAGCTCAAGTTCGAAGGCGTGCTTGCGTGAGCCGATCTTCGGTTGCACCTCTCGACATTCTCATTGTTGGCGGCGGGGCCCGCGAGCACACGCTCGCTTGGGCGGTTCACCGCTCGTCGTTGTGCGCCAAGTTGTTCGTTGCCCCCGGCAACGACTCCACTCCTGGCGAGCGCGTGGATATTGCAGCGCACGATGTTGATGCGCTCACGGCATTTGCTGTCGAGCGCAACATCGCACTCGTCATCATCGGCCCCGAAGTTGCCTTGGCGGCTGGCCTCGCCGACAAACTGGCGGCCGCAGGCATCGATGTGTTCGGCCCATCGCGTGCCGCTGCACAGCTCGAGTGGTCGAAATCGTTCACCCGACAAGTCGCCTCTATCTTGCAGTTGCCGTCGCCGGCGTGGGCAGCATTCGAGTCGCACGCCGAACTCCCCGCGGCAATCAGCTGGTGGCGCTCTCTCGGCGACAAGATTGTCGTCAAGCAAGCCGGCCTCGCTGGCGGCAAAGGCGTGGTGGTGCCACTCGACGACGAAACGTGCGAGGCCACCATTCGTTCGTTCTTCACCACCGGCCCGGTGGTGCTTGAGCAACGGCTACGCGGCCCCGAATGTTCGTTGCTCGCCTTCTGCGATGGCTTCACCGCTCGCCCGCTGCCCTTCGCCCAAGACCACAAGCGCCTCGGCGAAGGCGACACCGGACCCAACACCGGCGGCATGGGCGCATTCGCACCAGCCCCCGTGCCATACGACCTCAACGCACTCACGGCACAGTTCATCCAGCCCGTCGTCGACCACATGCGCGCCAACGGCACGCCGTTCGTCGGCATGCTCTACGCCGGTTTGATGCTCACTGCCGACGGACCAAAGCTGCTCGAGTTCAACTGTCGCTTCGGCGACCCTGAGGCCCAAGTTCTCATCCCGCTCATCGAGACCGATCTTGTCGAGATCATGCTTGCGTGTTGCAGCGGCCAACTCGCCGCAACGCCAATCGCTATTCGCGATGCAGCGGCCCTCGGCGTTGTCATCGCTGCCCCTAACTACCCATCAAGTGGCCCAGCGCTGGGCGCGCTGAGGGGCGACGTTTACGACACCGACCAGCAGCTGCTGTTTCGCGGAAACGCGGGCGGGCGCGAATACACCGCCGTCGGTATTGCCCCCACGCTCGCCCAAGCCCGTACCGCCGCCTACGACCTTGCCGACATCGTTGCGCCCGCTGGCAGTCGCTATCGCCGAGACATCGGCTGGCGCGCTCACGGCGCAACGCTGTCGTCATACGCCGCCGCCGGCGTCGACATCGACGAAGGCACCCGCGCCGTCGATCAGCTCAAAGACAGCGTCGAAAAGACACACACCAACTCGGTGCTCGGCGGCATCGGAGCCTTCGGCGGCACGTTCGATCTCAGCGAGATCATGGGTATGCAGCATCCGGTGCTGGTGGCGTCCACCGATGGTGTCGGCACCAAGGTCGAGCTGGCAGCACGCGCTGGCCGTTACGACGTGCCCGGCCAAGACATCGTGAACCACTGCATCAACGACGTGCTCGTGCAGGGAGCACGTCCGTTGTTCTTCCTCGACTACTTTGCGTCGTCCGTTATTCGAGCCGAACAAGTAGCTGCAGTGGTCAACGGCATGTCCGTCGCTTGCGCAGCGTCTGGCTGCGTGCTGCTTGGCGGCGAAACCGCCGAGATGCCTGGCGTGTACATGCCCGGTGCCTTCGACGTGGCCGGCACACTCGTTGGTGTCGTCGAGCGCGATCGCCTACTGCCGTTGTCCACCATCGCTCCCGGCGATGTGCTGTTAGGCATGGGCTCGAGCGGCCCGCACACCAACGGATACTCGCTGCTGCGCAAGCTCTTCGACTGGTTGCCCCTCGACGCACAGCCCGAACCGCTCGACCGTCCCATCGGCGATGCCTTGCTGGTTCCACATCGCAGCTACCTCAACTCACTGCGAGCAGCCCTCGAAGATCACGGGCTCATCAAGGGCCTCGCGCACATCACCGGTGGCGGCCTCATCGACAACGTGCCGCGCATCTTGCCATCGCACTGCGATGCCGCTATCACGCTTGGCTCATGGCCGATGCCACCTCTGTTTCAGCTCGTCTCCGAGGTAGCAACCGGACTCGGCACCGACGAGCTGTACCGCACACTCAACATGGGTGTCGGCATGGTCATCGTGGTCGATGCTGCTCGCGTCGCCGAACTTCAGGCCGCCATTCCAGAGCCCACCTACATCATCGGCTCAATCGTCGCGGGTACCAAGCGGGTGCAGCTCGGGTGACCGCGCGCATCGTGGTGCTGGCGTCGGGCAACGGCAGTAATCTCCAGGCTCTGCTCGACGCATCGGCTGATGGTCGGCTCAACGTAAACATCGTTGCCGTTGTCTCCAACAACGCCGATGCATTCGCCCACACCCGTGCCGCTCGCAGTGGCGTGCCATCGTTATCGATCACCAAGCTTGCTGGCGAAACCCGCGAGCAATACGACACTCGCCTCGCCGACGCCGTGGTTGCGTTTCACCCGCACTTCGTAGTGCTTGCCGGATGGATGCGAATCCTCACCATGTCGTTTTTGTCGGCATTCCCGCACCAAGTGATCAACCTGCATCCAGCGTTGCCCGGCGAGTTCCCCGGCACTCATGCCATCCAGCGCGCCCACGCCGAGCACCAGCAATCAGGCTTGGCTCGCACGGGCGTGATGGTGCATTACGTTCCTGACGAACGTGTCGATGAGGGCGATGTCATCGCCAGTGTCGAGGTGCCAATCACCCCTCTCGATTCGCTCGAAACGCTCGAGGCTCGCGTTCACGAAGCCGAACACGTGCTGTTAGTGCAAGCGATGCAACAGCTCGCGCACGAGCACGAGCCCAACGCTTCGACGAAACCGAATCAATAACTGCGGGGCAACCCCAGCACATGCTGGGCAATGAAGTTGCATGTCATCTCTTGGCTCACCGGCGCAAGCCGCTGCAACCGAGCCTCACGCCAGTAGCGCTCAACGTGGTACTCGGTGGCATAGCCGAGGCCGCCCAAGGTTTGCACTGCCTGATCGGCTGCAAAGTAACTGGCTTCGGCCGCCAGATACTTGGCCGTATTGGCCTCTTCGGCACAACTGAGCCCGTTGTCGTAGCGCCACGCAGCGAGCCTCATCATTTGGTACGCCGCACCAAGCTCCATATGCGCTTTCGCCAAGGGATGGGCGATGGCCTGATTTGCCCCAATGGGTCGGTCGAACACGATGCGCTCATTTGCGTACTGCACGGCTCGTCGCACTGCTACCTCGCCGATGCCGCAAGCCATCGCCGACAGCAAGATGCGCTCAGGGTTGATGCCATGCAAGATGTGCTGGAACCCGCTGCCGCGCTCGCCCACGAGTCGCCAACCCTCTACCGGTAACTCGTCGTAGGCAACTTCGCATGAGGCCACCGCGTTGCGGCCGGCCTTCGGGATCGGACGAATGTCTACATACTTCGGATCAAGGTCGGCCAAGAACAAACTCAATCCATTGAGCCGATTCGTGTCGTCGTGATCGGTGCGAACCAAGAGCAGCACGACCTCTGACTCAAGCGCCTTCGATGTCCAGATCTTGCGGCCGCTGATGATCCATCCGCCCGCGCCATCTTCAACAGCGCGAGTCGTGATGCGCCCGGTGTCGGTGCCAGCGTCGGGTTCGGTAACACCAAACGCCACATGCAGATCACCCGACGCGGCTCGCGGCAAGAAGGTGTTCTTGAGCCGCTCGTTGCCGAACTTCACCACCGGATTCAGCCCGAACATCGTGAGGTGCAGCGCACTGGAACCGTTCATCGCAGCACCCGACGCGGCAACGCGGTTCAACACCAACGCTGCTTCGGTGATGCCGCGGCCTCCACCGCCGTATTCCTCGGGGATAGCAATGCCAACCCAGCCCCCCTCAGCCATCACACGATAAAACTCCCAAGGGAAACGGTGCTCGATATCGCATTCAGACCAGTACTGGTCGTCGAACGCAGCGCATGTCGAATCGACGGCCTCGATGATTGCCAGATGATCTTCGTCGGGAGCGAAATCCATGCCCCAATCTGTCATGTCCACGCGTTGAGCCCGCAACTCGCAGGCATCAGCCAACGCCTCAGCAACTAGCCAGCAGCCCGACCCGAACGACGCGACGACACGAACTTGTCTGTCGCTGGCGAGGCGATGCTTGCCTGCCACAGTGGCTGCACTTCGTGCCACACCCGCGCCGCAATTTCGTCGGGATGACCACTGCCATCCACGCGGCGCAACAACGACCGACTGGCGAGCAAGTCGAGCACTGGCGCAGTCTCGTTCTCGTACAGCGCGAGGCGCTGGCGAACTACTGCGGCGGTGTCATCGACGCGACCTCGGCTCGCGAGACGACTCATCGCCAACTCCGGAGGTACGAGCAACTCGACTGCGAGGTTCGGTGCTAAGCAGCTGTGCCCCAAGAGCGTCGAGGCCTGATCCACCGTTCGCGGAAACCCATCGAGCACATATCCCCCAGCATCGACGCACCCCTCAACGATTGCCACCATCAACAACGTGGGTATGAGCCCACCCGAGTTCACCACGCGAGCAACCGCCCGTCCGAGCGCAGTAGATGATGCAATGTGCCGCCGCAAGAGATCGCCCGTCGAAAGGTATTGCACCTCAAGACGCTCGGCCAATCGTTTGCCTTGCGTACCTTTACCCGATCCGGGTCGGCTCACAAACACAACACGCGGCTCTTGGCCACTCACGCTTTGTTGGGCAACCGCTTCATTGCCTGCGGTCACTCCGCTGCTGGCCTGGCCCTGAACGATCATCATCACACCCTCAATCAGATAGAGACCTGTTTCGGGTGGCTGCTGTCTGAACCACTTGATGACACCATAAGGGATTCGGCAAATAGAGACAAGGTATTTCGGCACAAGATTCTGGCCCAAAGGCCCTGACCAGACTGCCTGCAACAGAACTACGGTCATTGGCGTCGGACCACTAGATCAGTTTCGAAAGACGAGGCTTCATGCCACAAGTGAGCCACGCCCTCGCCCAATCCTTCATCGCGCTCAGTAGCCCACTGGACCAAGACGACAACCTTGACAGAGCCCTCGTGCGAATTGCCCAAGCCGCTTGCGCTGCTCCTGTCGGCCACGACGAAGCAGCCGTCACCTTGGCTCTCAAGGGCAAGCCAGAGGTGGTTGTGGTGCAAGGCCCAGCGTCGTTCGCTCTTGAGCAAGCCCAACTCGCCTCGCAAGCTGGCCCAGCGCTCGATGCCCTGCGCAACCGCCGCGTCACGTTCGTCGACCCGATCTCATCAACGACTCAACGATGGCCCGAGTTCGCCGCCGCAGCGGTTGAGCATGACGTGACCCACTCCCTTTCATTGCCGTTGATCTGCGACAACTCGTTGTTCGGCTCGCTCACGATTTACGGAATGGATTCGGAGCATTTCGATCGCAGCGACCTCGATCGAGTGCAGCGATTTTCGCAATATGTGGCCACTGCGATCGGCAACGCCCAGACGTATTGGAGGTCGGTCGAGATCAGCAAGAACCTCTCGGTCGCCCTAGAGACACGCGATGTGATCGGACAGGCAAAAGGCATCCTGATGGCAACGAGCGCGATCAACGCCGATCAAGCGTTTGCAATGTTGCGCGATGCGTCTCAGCATCTGAACCGAAAGCTGCGCGACATCGCCGTAGAAGTGACGCTCACCGGTCGGTTGCCCCGAGACCCAGAGCAACACGACAAAGCGCTGTAAGCGCCATGGCAGCCCCAACGGGATTCGAACCCGTGCCGCTACCTTTGAAGGGTGCGTATACAGGACTTTTACGCTTTGTCCCGCCAGCATCGGCGTCCGGGGACGAGCACACTCAACACAACGGTCCCCTTTCGGGCACCCACAGCCTGAGACCGCCGCCCCCGCCCCCTCGGAGGTATAGGGTCAGCCCATGCGTGCCAAACGATCCGCTCCGGCACCGGTGATCACGGAGTTACCCGAGATCGGCGTCACCGTGATCTCGAAGTGGCTCTACAACTGCTACGTCATCCACGACGGCGGCAACGGACAACCGTTCGTGGTCGACCTGGGTATGCCATCGCAGCTCCCGTTCGTGGCGGACGTGTTGTCAGGCCGGGGGTCGGACTTGTCCGAGCTCGGGGCGGCAGTGGCCACCCACGGACACGCAGACCACGTCGGTGGCCTCCCACCGCTGCGCGACCAGCATGGAACCGCCGTGCACCTCCCAATCGCGATCGCAGAGATGCGTGCAGGGACACGGGCCCTGCGCCCGCCGGGCATCAGGGAGGTCTCGCAGATCCTCCCAGTGATGGCGAGCCAGCCCCGTGACCTGGAGGCCAGCAGGGAGATCGCCGGCACGGCGACGTCGATTGGCTGGAGCGGCAAAGGGGTTCGGCTCCCGTTCGAACCGGACTCGTGGCTGTCCGACGGCGACCACCTCCCCGGGCTCCCCGACTGGCAGGTGCTCAACACTCCTGGCCACAGCGACGACTCAACGTGCCTCTTCCATGCACCCACCCGCACCCTTCTTTCAGGCGATGCGGTCCTGTCGGCCAACGGACGGGCATGGTTCAACCCCGAGTTCGTCGACCACGGGCTGTCGGCAACCAGCGAGGCCCGACTCCGCGCCCTCGACGTGGAGCACCTCCTGCCCGGTCACGGCCTCGTGGTCACTGGCCCGCGTGTAATGACCGAAGCGCGAGCCCATACCGACCAACCGTCGATCGGTGCCAAGGCCTCAGCATTGTGGCAGGTCCTGCGCAACCATGCCGGCAGCTCAGAAACATGACCCTGAAATGGGCTTATGTTGGCAGCCCCAACGGGATTCGAACCCGTGCCGCTACCTTGAGAGGGTAGTGTCCTAGGCCACTAGACGATGGGGCCGTGCAAGTAGCCCTCGCAATCTAGCGTCAGCGCAGCGGCAGGCCAACCGGCGGGCGCAATGGGTCTCAGTTGCTTGGCACAAACATGTGCCGAAAACGAACAATGTCGGCCACTGGAGACCAGTAGACCGACCGTCGTTGAGCTGGGGAGCAAGGAATCGAACCCTGAATAACAGTACCAGAAACTGCTGTGTTGCCAGTTACACCACTCCCCATCACGATTCCCCGTGAGGGCAACGAAGTGTA
>Ga0194043_1000251_pt1 | contig 28253 bp, 34 predicted proteins | sample JunL4415m_MetaG_FD_161274 | JGI IMG/M metagenome (GOLD analysis project Ga0194043, IMG submission 161274) | Anoxic zone freshwater microbial communities from boreal shield lake in IISD Experimental Lakes Area, Ontario, Canada - Jun2016-L442-15m | ecosystem: Environmental > Aquatic > Freshwater >...
CGCGGCTGCGGCGGGAAGTAGGTGCCCGCGTAGAACGGGCGGCCGTCGTGGTCGAGGAAGACCGACATCGGCCAGCCACCCTGCCCAGTGAGCGCAACGGTCGCGTTCATGTAGACGGAATCGACGTCCGGGCGCTCCTCGCGGTCCACCTTGATGCTGACGAAGCGCTCGTTGAGCGTCGCTGCGATCGTGTCGTTCTCGAACGACTCGTGCGCCATCACATGGCACCAATGGCATGCGCTGTATCCGATGCTCAGGAAGAGCGGCACGTCGCGGCGGCGCGCCTCCTCGAAGGCCTCGTCCGACCACTCCCACCAGTCGACCGGGTTCTCCGCATGCTGCAACAGGTAGGGACTTGTCGACCGGGCGAGGCGATTGGGCACCACCTAATCCTCCCGCAGGTCAGGCCGCGCGCAGAACCAGGAGGAACTGCCCGCCACCGGGCTCGACGAGCGTCGTTACGGCAAGGTCCGGCGCGAGCCGGGAGAGCCGATCGAGCAGCCACTCGGCCGCCTGATCGGCGTCCGCACGGCTCGGGCAGCGGGCGACGACCTCGCGGCCGCCCTTGCGGGACAGCCGCTCGACTGTCGGCACGATCAGGGCAGGGTCGACGACGAACAGGTCCGGCGACCACGGCACGACGGGAGCGATCTTCCCCTTGCGCGTATTGCACGCCCGATGCGCAAGGCGCTCGACGCCAGTTGCGCCCTTCTTGCCCTTGGTGACCGATCCGCTGTCGACGCTTGGCCCGAGGTCGGCGTTGACGGACGCCTCGGGATCAACGGGCTCGTCGCACAACCAGCAGCGCCAGCCGTCTCGCGCGCCAACCTCGTTCAGGTCGCTCATGTCCGGAGGCTACGGGATGGCTCACTCGGCTCATCCCCACCCCGCTGTCGACTGGAATACTGCGGCGCATGTCCACCTTCGTCGACCGCACGAACCGCGCCCTGCTCGTCATCGACGTTCAACGCCGCGTGGTCTCCGACGCCTACGACCGCGACCGAGTCGTGGCGAACATCGCAACGCTCGTGAAGACGGCGCGAGCGTCCGACGTGCCTGTGGTGTGGGTCCAGCACAACGATGCCGCGATGCCGATCGACAGCGAGCAATGGCTGCTCGTTCCCCAACTCGTTCCCCGGCCGGACGAGGAACACATCGACAAGCAGTTCCGCAGCTCGTTCATCCAGACGGACCTTGACGACGTCCTCGCCAGGCTGGGCGTTGGCTCCTTGGTGATCTGCGGAGCGCAGACCAACAACTGCGTCCGGCATACCCTGCACTCGGCCCTCGACCGCGGCTACGACGTCACCCTTGTGGAGGATGCCCATACGACGTCCGACAGTGAGTGGGACAGCGGCACGATCACCGCGTCGTTCACCATCGACGAGCAGAACCGGTCGTGCCTGGGCTACGACCTGCCGGGCCGACGATGCGGCCTGACGACGACCGACGAGGCATTCGCCCCGACGTCGTCCTAGCCCGCCGGCGCGGCAAGCGGAGAATCAGGCGCGGATCGCCGCCGCCAGGTCGGTGAAGTCGCTGACCAGCGCAGCCATGTCCTCCGCCGTGTGCGCGAGGGACACCAGCCACTGCTCGTCCAGTCCTGGCGGGGTGAGGATGCCGCGGTTGACGCCCCACAGCCAGCTGAGCTCAGCCGTCAGGAAGTCGGTGCGCTTGTAGTCGCGGTAGTTGCGCACGGGCGTCGTCGACCAGGTGACGGCACCCTTGATGCCGAACCCGACGGTGTGGGCCGGCAGCTCGTACTGGTCGATCACCTTGTCGAGCGCGCGCAGAGCGCCCTCGTTGATCGCCTCGGCCGACGCGAGCGCCTCCTCGGTGCACACCTCGTCGACGGCGGCCGCCGCCGCCATGACCAGCGGGTTGCCGTTGTACGTGCCGAAGTGCGGCATGCGCCCGTCAGTGACCGCAGCCATGACCTCCTCGCGACCGCCGAACGCGGCCAGCGGAAGACCGCCACCGATGCTCTTGGCCAAAGTCACGAGGTCCGGGGTGACCCCGAGGCGGCTGGTAGCGCCGGCGTAGCCAGCGGTAAGGCCCGTCTTGACCTCGTCGAAGATCAGCAGCACGCCGTGGTGGTCGCACAGCGCGCGCACCCCGGAGAGGTAGCCCTCATCGGGCAGGACGATGCCGAGGTTCTCGATCACCGGCTCCATGACGACGGCCGCGATCTCGTCAGCATGCGCATCGAGGATGGTCGCCAGCCGCTCGAGGTCGTTGTAGGGCACGACATGGACGAGACCGGCCTCGACCTCGAACGGAACCACGGCGCTCGGGAAGCCTTCCGGCCCCGCTCCGGCGACATCAGGCTTGACGGAGACGGACAGGGCGTCGTAGCCACCGTGGTAGCCGCCCTCCATCTTGACGATGCCGCGACGGTGCGTGAACGCGCGGGCCGTACGCACGGCGTACATCGTGGACTCGGTGCCGGAGTTGGTGAAGCGCAGCCGGTCGAGGCTGAAGCGCTTCTGGAACCGCTCGGCAACCTCGGTGGCCGTCGGCGACGGCGTGACGAAGAGCGTGCCCGTTGTCTCGAGGGCGTACTTCACCTTCTCCACGACCACGGGGTTGAGGTGGCCGACCATCATGGCGCCGAAGCCCATCGAGAGGTCCAGCAGCCTGCGGCCGTCGACGTCGGTGAGCCACGCCCCATTCGCTGAGGCGATCGAGATCGGATACGGATCCCAGTGCTGGAACGACGACGTCACGCCCAGGGGAAGCGACTTGCTCGCCCGGATGTTGTGCTCAGCCGAAGCCGGGGTGCTTGCAATGAAGCGCTCCCACTCGACGGCGAGCAGCGCAGCGACCCGGTCGTGGTCCACCGGCGTCGAGGATTCCGGCAGGTAGCGCCACGTGGCGGGGTCGTTGGGCGGCCAGGTGGTGGTGGGTGCGTCGCTCGTCATGTCAGGCACTTCCAGGTGAGGTGTCGGGAACGGATACGAAGACGATCGTATTGACCCGCTCCTGCGCGGCGGCCGGAATGCTCATCTTCGAGCGCAATGCGCCGACGCGTGAGCGCCGGTAGGGTCGCCGGAAGCGTCGACGAGGGGGGCGAAGTGCGGCTGCTGACCAGGGCCCTCATCGCGTGCGCCCTGTTCTCCCTCGTCGAATACGGCTACTGGGCGGCTGTCCTGCTCTACGTCTTTCAGGAGGGCGGGCCCGCGCTCGCCGGTCTGGTCCTGCTCGTCCAGTTGATACCCGCCGCCGCTCTTGCCACGCCGCTGGGCGTCGTGGGCGACCGGCTGCCGCGGGGCGCCGCGCTCAGCGGCGCCTACGCGCTGCAGGGCCTAGCACTCCTCGTCCTCGCCGGGCTGCTGTGGAGCGCGGCGCCGCTGTTCTGGGTCGTGGCGGCATCGACGGTCGCCACGGTGCTCGTGTCCGTCGCGCGGCCCATCCACAACGCCGCGCTTCCTCAGCTGTCGCCCACTCCGAAAGCCCTCGTCCGGGCGAACGCCACCACCGGCATCGTCGACGGCATCGGCGTCTTCGCCGGCCCGATCGCGGCCGGCCTGCTGATCCAGCGCATCGGCTATGCGATCGTCCCGCTGCTCTGCGCGGTGGCGATGCTGGGCGCCGCGGCCCTGACAACCCGCCTCGGCCTGCCGGCCGCCGCGGCCGAGAGCGCTGAATCCGGCGAGGATGACAGTTGGCTTGCCGGCGTGCGAGCAGTGCGCCGCGATCCGGCCGTCTTCCTCCTCGTGCTGATGGTGGGCGTCTCCTTCATCGTCATCGGATCCCTCGAGGTCATGGGCGTCGCATTCGCGACCGACCGCCTGGACGGCAACGCGAGCCTCCAGGGACTGATGATCGGTGCCCAGGGCATCGGGACGTTCATCGGGTCGCTCGCCGCCGCGGGGCTGGCCGCCCGCGCCAGGCTGTCGCCCATCATCGTCATCGCGCTGGTCGCTAGTGGTGTCCCCCTCGTGTGGATGTCGCTCACCCATGCGATCACTCCGGCACTCGTGTGGCTGACGGCCTGCGGGATCGGACTGGCCGTCAGCTCCGTGGCGGTGCGGACACTGCTGCAACGATCGACCGATGCGCGGCTACTAGCCCGAGTCTTCGCGGTTCAGGAGTCGTTGGCGATGTTCGGCCTGGCACTCGGCGCGATCGTCGGCCCCTTGTGCGTCCTGTGGTTCGGCGCAGCGGGTGCCTACGTGCCGGTCGGGCTCGGGCTGGTCATCGTCGCCCTCGTGGCCGCCCCAGTCCTGCGCCAGCTGGACCGCCGCGCTGCGGCCCTGCCCGATGTCGTTGCCGCGCTTCGCGGGGTCGGCTTCCTCGCCGCGCTGAGGCCGCCCGCCATCGAACGGCTCTCGCAGGAGGCGGAGTGGGTCGACGTCGCCGCGGGCACCGTCATCATCCATCAGGGTGATCCTGGCGATGCGTTCTTCATCGTGGGGACGGGTCGACTCTCGGTCGTGAAGGACGGCCAGCGCCTGCCCTACGACATGGAGCCCGGGGAGGGCTTCGGGGAGCTTGCGCTCCTGCGCGACGCGCCGCGATCGGCGACCGTGACCGCGCTCGTCCCCTGCCGCCTCCTTCGAGTTGAGCGCGACGAGTTCCTCGCCACCGTCACGGGTGTCGCTGACGGCAGCGAGATCGCCCGCCAGGTCACTGAGGCGTTCGAGGCGCGTGCCCGGGCGGCGTCCGGCGAATGACCCACCAGTCCTGCCGGTCGGGGCTACTGTCGCCAGATGGTTGACCACCTGCACATCTGCCCGCTGTGCGAGGCCACCTGCGGCCTGCTCATCACCGTCGAGAACGGCGCGGTCGCACGCGTACGAGGTGACGCGGACGACGTCTTCAGCCACGGCTTCATCTGCCCGAAGGGCACGTCGATCGGCCAACTGCATGCCGACCCTGACCGGCTGCGCCAGCCGCTCGTGCGCGATCCCTCGACGGGTCGACTTGAGCCCTCCACGTGGGAGGGCGCGTTCGACGTGATCCGCCGACGCCTTGCACCAGTGATCACCGAGCACGGCGCAGACGCCGTCGGCCTGTACCTCGGCAACCCCAACGTGCACAACCTGTCCAGCGCCTTCTACCTGCCGGCGTTCGTCCGTGCACTGGGCACGATCAACCGGTTCTCCGCGAGCACCGTCGACCAGTTCCCGAAGCAGGCTGCGTCGGCGTTGATGTTCGGGACCGGACTGTCCGTGCTTGTTCCCGACATCGATCGCACCGACTACCTGCTGGTGCTGGGCGCCAACCCGCTGGTCTCCAACGGCTCGATGATGACGGTGCCCGACGTACCCGGCCGCCTGCGGGCACTCCGCGGGCGCGGCGGACGACTTGTCGTCGTCGATCCCATCCGCACGCGGACGGCCCGCGCCGCCGACGAGCACGTGCCCATCCGACCCGGATCGGATGCGTTCCTGCTCGCTGCCATCGCCAACGTGCTGTGCGCCGACGGGCTCGCTTCGCCGGGTCGCGCCGCGGAGCACCTTGCACCGGGCGCGCTCGACACCATGGCCCAGTCGTTGCGGCCGTTCTCGCCCGAGGCGGTCGCCAACATGACTGACGTGCCGGCCGACACGATCCGGCGACTGGCGCACGAACTGGCAGCAGGTCCGCGCGCCGCGGTCTACGGCCGGATGGGCACGACGACAACGGGCCTGTCCGTCGGACCCGACACGACCGTCCACCTCGGAACCGTCGCGTCCTGGCTCATCGACGTGGTCAATCTCCTGCTCGGCTCGGTCGACGAGCCAGGCGGCGTGATGTGGCCCCTGGCTCCTGCGGGCGGGCCGACGACGGAGGGCACGTCGGGGGTCGGTCGCGGGGCGATCATCCCGGGCCGCAAGCGCAGCCGGGTCCGCGGTCTGCCCAGCATCTTCGGGGAGTTCCCCGCCGCCGCACTGGCCGAGGAGATCGACACGCCCTCCGCCGACGACGCCCGCATTCGCGCCCTGTTCGTCGTGGCGGGCAACCCGGTCGTCTCGACACCGGATGGCAGGAGACTCGAGGCGGCGCTCACGTCGCTCGATTTCATGGTCAGCATCGACCCCTACGTCACCGAGACCTCCCGCCATGCCGACGTGATCCTTCCGGTGCCGTCACCCTTGGCGCGCAAGCACTTCGACGTGACGTTCGCCAATCTCGCCGTTCGCAACACCGCCCGCTTCTCCCCTGCCGCACTCGACGCCGAGTCGACGGAGATGGACGAGTCGCAGATCCTGCTGCAGCTGACGAGCATTGCCTTCGCGATCGCATCGAACGGGCCTGAGCCGTCGACGGAGGACGTGGACGACCTCATCGCGCTCACGGTAGCTCAGCAGGCGGGTGCCGACGAGGCGTCGCGCTGCCATGGCCGGCAGGCCGAGGACCTGATGGCAGCCGTGGCGCCCCGCCGCGGCATCGAGCGACTGCTGGACCTTCGCATCCGGTCCGGGCCCTACGGCGACGGGTTCGGCGCCCGAGAGGGCCTGACGCTCGCCCAGATCGAGGACGCACCGCACGGCATTGACCTCGGCCCGCTGCAGCCACGGTTACCCGAGGTGCTGCGCACGCCAACGGGGCTGATCGAACTGGTTCCGAGCGTCCTCATCGATGCCCTCCGCGACGCCGAGCGATTGTTGGAAGCGCCCCTACCCGAGCCAAGCCTCGTCCTCGTGGGCCGTCGGCAACTGCGCAGCAACAACTCGTGGCTGCACAACACACCGGCCCTCGCCGGCGGCTCCAACCAGTGTGCGTTGCTCATGCATCCGATGGACGCCGCGCGCGTCGGACTCGTCGACGGGCAGGAGGCCCGGATCGCGACGGCCACCGGGGAAGCCGTCGCGCCAGTCACCATCACCGACGACGTGCGACCAGGGGTGGTGTGCATGCCGCACGGCTGGGGTCACTCTGACGAGGGCACCTGGGGTGCCATCGCGCACGCGAACCCGGGCACGAACGTGAACGTGATCGTCAGCTCCCGGGCGGTCGATCCGCTGTCCGGGACCTCCGCCCTCGCCGGCATGGCGGTGGCGGTCACCCCCGCCTAGGCATCAGGGCCGGCGGCCGGACAGGTCCAGCACGCGGTGCTGAAGCGAGGCGTCGTCGCCGAGCTCCCCGCTGCGCCCCTCGCCGAACATCCCGGTGCTCGGCAGGACCTCAGCCATCGGCTCGAGCACTGCGAGCAGGCCCGTCAGGACGTCGTGGTCGATCTGGTCGTCGGCACCGATCGCGCGTGCGAGGTCCCAGCCGTGCAGGCCGTATTCCGTGAGGCGGAAGCCGAGCAGCTGCCGGCTCGGCATGTCCATGGCGGGGTGCGCCACCGTCTGGTCGAGTGCACCCGGCGCCGCGAACGCCTCCGCGAGCTCGATCCTGCTCACCTCGAAGGCGCCCACGAGGTCGACGTCGCCTGCGGACCTGGCGAACTGAGCCAGCCCGTCGGCCTTGCTGCCGCCCTGGAGGATGGCCACCGCCATCCGGTTGCCACCGACCACATGGTTGACCAACTGACGAACGGTCTGGCCCTCATTCCCCGTCGGCTCGTCCCACTGATCGTCCTGCACCTGGACGAGAGTTGCGTAGAAGCCGGCGCCAGCGCGGTCGAGGATCTCCAGTTCAGTCATCCCGCGACAGTAGCCGTTATGCCCGACATGCGAACGAGATCGGCAAGGTCGCCTACCCTCCTTCCATGAATCCCGACCCGTCCACACCCGGGCTGGGCTCAGCGCACCGCGTCGGAGCCGCAGAACTGTTCTTCGACCTCGTCTTCGTGTTCGCGTTCACGCAGGTCACGACGCTTCTTGCCGCCCAGCCGACACCGCTGGGCTTCCTTCACGGGCTCATCGTCTTCGCGCTCTTGTGGTGGGCCTGGAGTTCGTTCGCCTGGCTCACCAACGCCCGAGGGGCGGACAGCACGGTCATGCGACTGATGCTGCTGGCCGGCATGGCCGGCATGCTCGTGGTGGGCCTTGCGGTACCGACGGCGTTCACCAGCGGCGCGCTGCTGGTCGCCCTCGGGATCACGGTCACCCGCGTGGTGTGGATCGTCGCCTACCAGCATGCGAGCAAGGAGGACCCCGGCTACGCAGCGGCCGTGCGAAGGCTCAGCGTCGGGGCGGTCATCATCCCCGTCGCGTTGATCGCCGGAGCCCTTCTCGGCTCACCGTTGCAGTTGTGGATCTGGGCAGCGGCGGTCCTGTTCGACCTCGCCACCCCGATCCTCGCGCGCCCGCGGGGCTGGAAGGTCGATCCGCAGCACTTCTCGGAACGGTATGGGCTGATCATCATCATCGCCCTGGGCGAGGCGGTCGTGGCGATCGGCCTCGCGACGGCGAGTGCGCAGACCCAGACCCCGGCGTGGTTCGCGATCGTCGGGTCGCTGGTCGGCCTGGCCATCGCGGCCCTGATGTGGACGCTGTATTTCTCCCACCTCGCAGAGGCCGGGGAACTTGCGCTGCACGCCACCGATGGCATCGCTCGCACGCTCATCGCGCGCGACGCGTACACCTACGGTCACTTGCTTCCCGTGGCCGGCATCGTCATGACCGCCCTCGGAGCGAAGGAGATCATGCTGGGCCCGGGCGATGCGGTCCTGCCGGTGGTACTGGTCTCGTTGTGTCTGGGCGCGGCCACCTACATCTGCGGGTGCGCCCTGATCGCGTGGCGGGTCGACCGGGTTGCCTGGACGTCGGCGTGGGTGATCGGCGGCACGCTTGCCATGCTCGGGCTGGCAGGGGTCCCATCGTGGATCAACGGCGACGAGCAGGTCCCGTGGGCCCCGCTGCCCGGCGTGCCCATGCTGGGCGTCATCGCCGCCGCCCTCGCCGTCGTCGCAGCACTCAAGCCCTCACGGTGGAGGACCACGGCCGCGAGGTGACAGACTTCGTTGGGCGAGGCAACGAGGGAGAGCGAATGCTGCGACGCACGATGCACATGCTGGCGGCGGGACTCGTCATGCTGGGGATCGTCGTCACCGCACCCGCGGCATCGGCCGAGACCGACGTCACCGTGATGACCCGGAATCTCTATCTGGGTGCGGACGTGAGCATCGCTCTGGACCTCCTGCCTGACATGCCTGCGGCCGCGCAGTTCATGTGGGACCAGGTGACGGCAACCGACTTCACCAAGCGGGCTCCGGCGCTCGCCACCGACGTAGCGGGGACGCATCCCCACGTCATTGGCATCCAGGAGGCAACGACCTGGACCTGCCGATCCGGGCTGTCCTCCGACACGAAGACGGTCTACGACTTCACGCAGCAATTCCTCGACGCAACCGCGCAGGCCGGGGTGCCGTACGTCCTCGCGAGCGCCAACGGCAGTACGGCATCGAATCCGGGCTACACGATCCCGCCGATCCCGTTCCTCACGAGGATCCATGACCCGGCCACGTTCCAGCCGCTGTTCGGCAAGGACGACGCCGAGTGCGGGTTTGTCATCGCCGACGCGCTGGCCGTGCGCGCCGACCTCGCTGACAAGGTCATCGCAGCGGGGACGATCGACTACACCGCCAAGGCCGATGTTGTCCCGGTCCTGTTCACCATCGCCCGAGGCAACGCCTGGGCCGACGTCGAGATCGACGGCACCGCGGTGCGGTTCGTCACCACGCATCTTGAATCGTTCTGGAAGCCGGACCAGGTGCCGACATCGGCCACTCAGGCGGACGAGCTCGCCCAGCAGTACTCGGCGACGACCATGCCACTCGTGGTCATGGGCGACTTCAACAGCGACCCACGCGACCCACGACCGGCCCTCGACAACCCCGGCGACCAGCCTGAGATCGGCGCAGCCTGCCCACCACAGTCAGGCACGGACCCGACCTGCAGTGCGTACTGGACGATGGTCCAGCACGGCTTCTCCGACGCTGGTCCTGATCCCGCCGAGCCCGCCAACTTCAGTTGGGGAGCAAGTGCCCTGCTTGCGGGGCCCGACCTCACCCGTCTACCCGAGGCCCTGCGCATGGGGAACCCCTACGGCTTCACCGACCGCCTCGACTACGTGTTCGTGCGCAACGGCGTGACCGTGAACGCAGCCGGCCTTGTCGGCGCGACGTGGCCGGCGGCTGACGACACCTGGGAGTGCACGACGCCCGAGCAGGTCGCGAACACGAAGGCGACCGCCAAGGCGATGGACCTGCCCGAACCGCAGACCGGAATCTGCCTGCCGACCGACCACGCGGGCGTCGTCGCGTCGCTGCATATCCCGACGTCGACGGCGCGCGATGCGGCACCGGTCCGCGTGCCTGCCGGCGGCGGTGGTTCCACGGTCCTGTGGGTAATCGCCGGTGTGCTGACCGTGATCTGGCTGGGCCTGGTGATCGGGCTGGTCAGTGCGTTGCGGGGACGTTCATCACCACGACCCCAACAATGACGATCCCGATGCCCACGAGCGAGATGGGTGGCAGTCGTTCGCCGAAGAAGAACCACGCACCCATGACGGCACCCGCAGTGCCGACACCGGACCAGACGGCGTAGGCCGTCCCGACCGGGAGGGTCTTCAGGGCCAGCGCCAGCATGGTGAAGCTCAGGCCGTAGGCCACGATCATGACCAAGGCAGGGCCTAGCTTGCTCAGCCCGTCGCTGGCCTTCAGTGACAGCGTTCCGAGGACCTCACTGACGATCGCGACCATCAAGAACACCCAGCCCATGCGTCCATCTCCAAGTCGATCGTCGATCCCACTCCAGATCAGGCGTGTGCAGCAGTCTCGCGCATCACGACCGCTTCCCAGCTGATTCGTCGCGTTCGAATCGTGAAGATCACCAGCTTGACGCACTCCTCGATGACCCGCGCGAGGAAGAGGCCGACGACACCCAACGGTGTGAACAGGCCGAGGATGATGGCCAGCGGGAGGCCCACGAAGAAGGCACTGACCCCGTCACCCAGCACCACGCCGCGCACATCGCCGCCGCTGGGCATGACCCCGGCACCGAGGATCATGTTGCGCACCTTGACCACCTGGCTCAGCCCGTTGATGACGATGCCGATCATCGCCAGCACCTGCACCGTGTGCCCGGCGTTCTTGAACAGCACGGGAATGGCAAGAGCACTGAGGACGAGCAGCGCACCGAACACGAGCCCCGTGTACACCCCCGCACGCGTGAGGACGCGTGCCCAGCGCGCGGCCTCGGGCGCATCATGCAGGCCGACGCTCTGCCCGACCAGCGCCGTCGTCGCGCTCATCAGGCCGATGCTGCCGACGACGAAGATGCCCTCCATCGTCGAGGCGATCTGGATGGCTGCAAGCGGCTCGTCACCCAACTGCTGCGCGATGACGTTGTAGAGGAAGGTGCCGGTCGACCAGAGCAGTTCGGTCAGGCCGAGGGGAATGGCCAGGACGAAGAGCGGCACGAGGATGGCCCGCCACTCGGCAAGGCCGTCAGGAAGCTGCCAGTCCACGATGCGATGCACGGCGTAGGTCAGCACGATGAGGATGAGCAGTTTCAGCACCGAGGTGATCAGCACCGCCCAACCCGCGCCAGCGACCTCCAGTTCGGGGAACGGCCCGACGCCCAGCACCAGGCAGTAGGCGATGGCGGTGTTCAACGGCACGGTGATGAAGGTGGCGATCATCGGGCTGCGCGCGTAGCCGGTCGATCGCATGGCACCGCTGTACACCGCCGCGATCACGGTGGGGATCATCGCGATGGCGTTCAGCCGCAGGTATTCGGCTCCGGCGGCGGCCACCGTCGGCGATGCACCCAGCAGGCTCAGCAGTTGCTGTGGGTACAAGAGCGGCACGAGGGCGCCAATGAGGGCCAGGGAGCCCGCCCCGACCAGCGCGACGGCAACGGTGTGACTCATGTCCGAGCGGCGCTGACCACCGAAGGCGCGCGCCACCAGGATGCTGACCGAGACTCCGAGCGCGCCGAGGACGATCACCACGATGAAGATGAGGCTGTTGGCGAAGCCCACGGCCGCGATGGCCGTCGCACCGAGGACCCCGACGATGACCTGACTGATGAAGTTCAGGACCAGAGTGAGGACCATCTCCAGGCTGACCGGTACCGCGATGCTCGCGATGAGCCGCCGGTCGGACGCTGGAGAGGACACAGTCCCTCACGTTAGCGACGCCGCGTAAGCGGCAAAACGCTGCGCCCGCCGTGGCCAACGGTAAGGATCAACCCGTGCCGCGCATCGTCCTGCTCCCGTTCTCCGAGGAGGATGCCGTCGCCGTGCTGGAGGACCGCCGCTCCCCCCTCTGGGCGGATGGCTACCCGACCGGGGGCGACGTGGAGATGGCTGCGCGGATCGCGGGCGGGACCAAGCAGATCGTGTCCGAGGGCTTCCCGTGGAGCGTGTGGACCGTGGCACTCGCCGACAGCGGCCTGATCGTCGGCGGCGTCGGCTTCCACTCCGAGCCCGACGGCGCCGCAACCGTGGAGGTCGGCTACGGGATCGCCCAGGAGTTCCGCGGCCAAGGCATCGCGACAGCGGCTCTCCTCGCGCTGCTGCACATGGCGCAGGAGAACGGCGCTGCTCGGGCGGTGGCCGGCACTGATCCAGACAACATCCCCAGCCAACGCGTCCTCCAGAAGGCAGGGTTCAGCAGAACCGAGGACCAGGACGCTGAGCTTCGCTGGGCCATGGACCTCACGACGAAGGCAGGAACATGACGACCACTGACCGCGCCGTCCTGGTCACGGGAGCCTCGCGGGGCATCGGTGCCGCCATCGCGCGCGCCTTTGCCGGCAACGGCGATCGCGTTGCCGTGCACTACGGCAGCGCACGAGAGGCGGCCCAGCACACGCTCGACTCGCTCGCCGGGACGGGTCATGTCATCGTCAAGGCCGACCTCCGCGACGCCGAGGCCGTGCGCGCCATGGTCGACGAGGCAGCGACGGCACTCGGCCGGATCGACGTCCTGGTCAACAATGCGGGCATCTTCATTCCGCACCCGATCGAGGTTGTCGACTACGACACGTGGCAGCGGGCATGGCGCGACACCATCGACGTCAACCTCGTCGGCCCCGCGAATGTCACCTGGTGTGCACTGCAGCACATGCCGCGCCACGGCGACTCGCGCATCATCAACGTCGGTTCGCGGGGAGCGTTCCGTGGCGAGCCAAAGAACCCGTCCTACGGCGCGAGCAAGGCGGGCATCGCGGCGTTCGGCCAGTCGATCGCGAAGGCGCTGGGGCACGAGGGCATCGCCGTGACCACGATCGCGCCGGGATTCGTCGACACCGACATGGCCGCGGAGTCACTCGCCGGCCCCGGCGGCGACGAGATCCGCCAGCAGAGCCCGTTCAACCGCGTGCCTACGGCCGAGGAGGTCGCCGCCGCGGTCCTGTTCCTCGCCTCGAAGGAGGCTGAGTGGGCCAGCGGGTCCGTGCTCGACTTCAACGGAGCCAGCTACTTCAGGCTCTGAGGCTCTGGCAGCGGTCGACTAGGTCTCGGTCCACAGGCAGAACGGATGGCCCGCGGGGTCCAGGCACACCCGCACGTCGTCCTGCGGTTGGAAGTGCGCCAGCGTGGCCCCGCAGGCGAGGGCATGCGCAACGCCGGCATCGAGGTCATCGACGCGAATCTCCAGGTGGATCTGCATCTGCTGGTCGCCCGCCTGCCCCGGCCACACCGGAGCGCGATGCTGCGCCTCCTCCTGGAACGCGATGCCCAACGCGGAGTTGGGCGACTGCAGCACCACCCAGCCGGGATCGTTCCACACGAGCTCACCGCCGAGCAGGTCACGGTAGAAGGCCGCCAGTGCGCGCGCATCGGGTGCACCCAGCGTGACCGTGGTGAGCTTGATGTGCACGGCAGCCCGCTACTTCTTGGTGGTCGCGTGGGTGTAGCGGCGAGCGGCCAGTCCGCCGAACACCACGATGAGCACCGTGCAGGAGAGCAGCGTGTACAGCTCGGAGTGGTGCAGCGGCCAGAAGTCCGGCTGGATGCCTGTCGGGTTGCCAAAGAGCTCACGACAGGACAGCACGACCGCGGAGATCGGATTCCACGCGGCGAATGCTTGCAGCACTCCGGGCAGGGTGTTGATCGGCACGAAGCAATTCGACAGGAAGGTCAACGGGAACAGCCAGATCAGTCCCGCGGTGTTCGCCGTCTCGGGGTTCGGCATGTAGAGCCCGACCCATGAGCCGATCCAGGCAACCGTGTAGGCGAACAGCAGCAGCAGCGCGTACGCCCAGAGGGCATTGAGCAGGCCGTTGTTGATCCGCCAGCCGACGAGCAGGCCGGTGATGCTCAGCACGACCAGCACGAGCACCTGGCGTGCAGCGTCGGCGAACGTGCGGCCGAGCAGCACCGCCGGTGGCGACATCGGCAGCGACCGGAACCTGTCGATGATGCCCTTGTGCAGGTCCTCCGCAAGCCCCACCGTGCTCGCGGCGGCCGCAAAGGCAACCGTCTGCCCGAAGATGCCCGGCATCAGGTACTCGCGGTACGCGTTGGCTCCTGCATCGCCGGGGATCGGGATCGCACCGCCGAAGACGTACGCGAAGAGCAGCACGAAGATGACCGGCTGCACCAGGGAGAAGAACATCAGTTCGGGGACTCGCACGGTCTGGATCAGGTTGCGGCGCGCGACGACCAGCCCGTCGTTGAGCGCCCAACCCCACAGTGGGCGGCTGCGGAGTTGCGGCTTGCTGTAGGCGAGCGTGCTCATGATGCCTTCTCCTTGCGTCCGCGACCGCGCCCCTTCGGGGCAGCAACGGTCTCCTCCTCTGCCACGTGGCCGGTCAAAGACAGGAAGACGTCGTCGAGAGTCGGCCGGCGCAGGACGATGTCGGAGACCTCGATCCCCTCCGTGTCGAGCGCACGCACGGCATCGACGAGCACCGTGGACCCACCGGAGACCGGCACGAGGATCTTGGCATCATCCACGATGGCCTCGGCGGTGCCGATCGGCCTGAGGAGTTCGACGGCGCGACCGACCCTCGACGCATCGGTGATCACGACCTCGATGCGGTCGCCGCCGATCTGGTCCTTGAGCACGTCGGCCGTGCCGTGCGCGATGACGCGACCGTGGTCGATCACGACGATGTCCTGCGCGAGCTGATCGGCCTCCTCGAGGTACTGCGTCGTGAGGAGCACCGTCGTGCCCTCGTCGACGAGGGCCTGGATCACTCCCCACATGCCCAGTCGTGAGCGCGGGTCAAGGCCTGTCGTCGGCTCGTCGAGGAAGAGGATCGAGGGCTTCGCGATGAGACTGGACGCCAGGTCGAGACGACGACGCATGCCGCCGGAGTACGTGCGCGCCGGTCGGTCGGCCGCGTCGGTGAGGTCGAACCACTCGAGCAGCTCGGCGCTGCGCTCCTTCACGTACTTCGGCGACAGGTGGTACAGCTCGCCGAACATGCGCATGTTCTCCCTACCGGTGAGGTACTCATCGACGGCCGCGTACTGGCCGGTCAGCCCGATGGAGTGCCGCACCGCGTCGGGGTCCTTCACCACGTCGTGGCCGTCGACGAAGGCTCGACCGGCCGTGGGCGCGAGGAGGGTGGCGAGGATGCGCACGGTCGTCGTCTTGCCGGCTCCGTTGGGACCGAGCAGGCCGACAACCTGCCCTCGTTCGACCGTCAGATCGATGCCGTCGAGGGCCTTGACGTCGCCGAAGTGCTTGACCAGGCCCTCGGCATGGACCGCTGAATCCCTGCTCATGGGTGCACCTTATGCGTCCTATGTGACAGGCGGGCGAATCACCCTTCGAGGCCGCGATTCCTCATCTCGGCGCGGATCGACTCGGGAATCTCGCGGCAGGCACACGCCTTGGCATGTTCGACGTGCCAGCGCACGCGGTCGTCCAAGGAGGCGTGGGGACCGAGCACGTGAGCGCGATGCCAGTCGGCATTCATTCGCCCACCCCGCTCATCGATCGTGCATGCCCCTCCGTCCTGCCCGCCGGATCATCGTGTTGCACGGTCTCGCGATCCGGCGGGCGGCCATCAGGCGGCGAGGGCCGGACGGTACGCGGCCACGAGGCCGCCGATGATGTCGTTCCAGGGAGTCGGCTCGAGGCCGAAGGTCGCCCGGGCGGCGGTGTCGTCGAGGACGTAGGCACGCTCGCGCTGGTAGTCGGTCTCCTTGAGCTCGCGGATGACGGGCTGGAACAGGCCCATGACGGACATGAGCACTCCGGGCACGGCACTGGACTTGACGGAGCCCACTCCGGAGGCGGCCGCGAGGTCATCGACGACCTGACGAGCCGACTTCGGCGCGTTGCTCGGGACGTGCCACGCGCGGCCCCATCCACGGGGGTCGCTGGCCGCCGTGATCAGCGTGCGGGCCACATCGACCGGCGCGGTCCAGGTGTGCGGCTGATCGATGTCGCCGAGCAGCTGCGCCGACTTGCCCTTCAGGATGCGCGGCATCCCGCGATCACCGAACTGGCTGGCCGACCCGGGGCAGATGTAGTCCGAGCCGCGGACCTCGGTGGCGCGGATGCGCCCGGCGTCGTTGGCAGCCTTCGCTTCCTGCCACATCTGGACTCGCACGCGCGCCTTCACGCCGGTGGCGGCGAGCGGGAGGTCCTCCGTCATCGGCACGTCGACGGGTCCGTAGCCATAGAGGTTCGACACCGTGGCCAGCACGGCGCCCGTGCGCTCGGCATACGCGATGAACGCAGCGGCCATCGGCGGCCACAGCTCGACCCACTTGTCGTAGGGCGGGTTCACGCAGTTGTAGATGACGACCGCACGGGGCTCGGCTGCGAGCAGCGCGTCGACGCTCGAGGCATCGGCCGCGACCTTGCGGATCAGCGCGTGGTCGGGGCCGCTACCACTGCGGGTGACGACGACGACCTGCCGTCCGGCCTCGGCCAGGAGCAGGGCGACAGCCGTACCGACCTCACCGGCTCCGACGACCAGATGCGTGCCCTCGAGCGGGGCGATGGGCAGGTTCGACATGGGAACTCCTTGTAGTGGACTGATGCTCTGTTCTGTGAGCAGTGCTCACGTTAGCGAGGTCGTGACGCAAAGTCAAGAGCAGTGCTCTCGTTTGTTGCCACCGCTCTCCCAATGCGGCAGACTGGCTCCATGACGACGACCGCAGCACCCCGTACGGCCCGCGAGCGGGCTCGAGTCGAGATCACGGCGGAGATCCTCGACACCGCCCGTGACCATCTCGCCAAGGACGGTGCCGCGGCACTTTCCCTGCGGGCCGTCGCACGCGACCTCGGCATGGTGTCGTCGGCGGTCTACCGCTACGTCCCCAACCGCGACGCGCTCCTGACAATGCTCATCATCGACGCCTACGACAGCCTCGGGAACGCGGTCGAGAAGGCCGAGCGATCGGTACGTCGCGACGACTACCTCCAGCGCTTCCTTGCCACCTGCCACGCGGTGCGGACCTGGGCCCTCGCGCATCCGCAGGAGTACGCGCTCATCTATGGGTCACCGGTACCCGGGTACGCGGCGCCCACCGACACGATTGCCCCCGCGAGCCGCGTGCCCACGGTCCTCATCACGATCCTCGTCGAAATGTATGCGGGGGGCCGGTCGCCCAAGTCGTCGCCCGTCGATCCCGTCGTGTCGACCGCGATCGCCGGCATCCGGGGGTTCTCCGGCGGCCTGCTCCCCGACGACCTGCTGCTGCGTGGCATGGCCGCCTGGAGCGGGTTGTTCGGCGCCGTGTCGTTCGAGCTCTACGGCCATCTGCACAACGTCGTCGCCGACGGGGCCCGGGCCCGGCGCGCCTATTTCGAGCACCAGATGCGGCAGGTGGCAGTCGGCCTCGGGCTGGGCTAGCGTCCACCGGCATGGGGCACGACGACGCCGAGCACGTTCAGTTCGAGAAGCGGAGCCAGTGGCGCGCCTGGCTCAAGCGCCACCACGCCTCGTCGCCGGGCGCCTGGGTCGTCACCTTCAAGAAGGCGGCGAACAAGCCCTCGCCCAGCTATGAGGAACTTGTGCTTGAGGCGCTGTGCTTCGGATGGATCGACAGCAAGCCCGGCAAAGTCGATGACGAGCGCACGAAGCTGTACTTCTGCCCGCGCAAGAAGGGGAGCGGCTGGGCGGCGACGAACAAGGCGCGCATCGAGGCCCTGGAGGCCGAGGGTCTGATGACACCGGCGGGTCGAGCCGTCATCGACCAGGCCAAAGCCGACGGGTCGTGGACCAAGCTGGATCGCAGCGAGTCAGCCATCGTCCCGCCGGCTCTGGCCCAGGCGCTCGCGGCCTATCCGGGCAGCAAGGCCAACTTCGACGCGTTCCCGGCGAACGTGCGCAAGCAGCTGATCTTCTGGGTCGACGACGCCAAGCGTGACCAGACGCGGGACCGACGTGCTGACGAGATCGCCCGCCTTGCTCAGCTGGGCATTCGCGCGAACCAGTGGACCCCGAAGTCGTGACCGGCGCACCCGCGGAGGCCTACGTCGATGCCGCCGTTGCGGCACTGGAGCCGCTGGCTGATCCCGGCAAGGCCGCGCCCATGCGCCGCTATCTGAAGGACGTCGCGCCGTTCCTCGGCGTCACCACGCCCGATCGGCGGGCGGCGCTGAAGACGGCCTGGTCGGACCTCGCGGACCTGGGCGAACCCGAGCTCGGGAGGGCCTGCGACGAGCTGTGGGCCCTACCCGAGCGCGAGTACCAGTACGCGGGCTGCGACCTCGTCGACCGGCATCGGCGCCGCCTCTCGGCAGCGTTCGTCGCCGATCCGATCGAGCGACTGCTGACGACCAAGCCGTGGTGGGACACTGTCGACTCGCTCGAGTCGGCCGCGATCTGCCCGGTCACCGCGCGTCACCCGGAGCTCGTCGACCTGATGTGGCAGTGGCTCGACTCAGGCGACCGGTGGCTCATCCGCGCAGCCATCCAGCACCAGCGCGGGCGCAAGGAGGCCACAGATCTCGCGGTGCTGTTCACCATGTGCGACCGCTACGCCGAGGACCGAGAGTTCTTCATCGCCAAGGCCATCGGCTGGGCCCTGCGTGATGTGACCCGATGGGATCCCGCCGCCGTCCAGTCGTTCCTCGACCAGCACCCCACCCTGAGTCCCGTCGCGCGGCGCGAGGCGATCAGGGGGTTGACCCGCCCAAGCCCTCCTTGAGCCGCGCCATCGCCCCGGACAGTTCCGCGGGGATGATCCACACCTTGTTGGCATCGCCCTTGGCCACCTCGGGGAGTGCCTGCAGGTAGCGGTGGGCGAGCTCGTTCGGCTGCGGGTCAGCGGTGCGCAGTCCCTCGTAGATCTTCACGACCGCCGTGGCCTCCGCCTCAGCATTGATGACACGGGCCTTCGCGGCACCGTCGGCACGCAACACCGCCGCCTGCGCCTCGCCCTCGGCGGCCAGGACGACGGACTGCTTCGCACCCTCGGCGGTCAGGATCGCCGCCTGCTTTTGGCCCTCGGCCGTGAGGATCGCCGCGCGACGCTCGCGCTCGGCCTTGAGCTGCTTCTCCATCGCCTCCTGCACGGTCTTCGGCGGATCGATGGCCTTGAGCTCCACACGGTTGACCCGGATCCCCCACTTGCCCGTGGCCTCGTCGAGCACGCCGCGGAGCTGTCCGTTGATCTGGTCGCGCGAGGTCAACGCCTCCTCCAGGTCCATCGACCCGATCACGTTGCGCAGCGTCGTGACGGTGAGCTGCTCGATGCCGAGAAGGAAGTTGTTGATCTCGTAGGTAGCGGCCTTGGGCTCGGTCACCTGGAAGTAGATGACCGTGTCGATCGACACGACGAGGTTGTCCTCGGTGATGACCGGCTGCGGTGGGAAGGAGGCCACCTGCTCGCGCATGTCGACGCGGGTTCGTACCCGGTCGAGCACCGGCACGAGGATGCTCAGTCCCGGGTTCAGCGTCCGCTGGTATCGGCCGAGCCGCTCGACGATCGCCGTACTCGCCTGCTTCACGATCACGACCGTTCGCGAGACGACGACGAGGGCGAACGCCAGGACGACGATGACCACTCCGAGCGGGACGAGGATGTCCATGACTGCTCCAGTGCCTTTGATGGGATCGGGCTAGAGGGGATCGATGGGGTGCACCAGTGCGGTCGCACCGTCGATGCGCGTGACGACGACGGGCGTGCCGATCGGGACGGGAACGCTGGTGACGTCGGGGTCCAGACGCGCGGACCAGACCTCGCCGCGCAGTGTGATGCGGCCTTCGTCGACGGTGAGGTCGCTGAGCGCCTTGCCGGTCGCGCCCGGCAGGAGGTCGACCCCGGTGCGCGTCTGTGGAGTCGCTCGACGCAGATGCCGCAGCGCCACCGGCCGGACGAAAGCGATGCCGAGCAAGGACACGCCCACGCCCACGACTGCCTGAAGCCAGAGCGGGCCACCGACGAGAGCGACGAGGCCGGCGGTTGCCGCACCCACCCCGATCAGGGCGAAAGTGAGGTCAGTGGTGAACACCTCGATGCCGACGGCCGCGAGAGCGGCGATCATCCACAGCAGCGCCGGCGACATGGGCACCTCCTTGGCCACTGTAGCCCGAAATGTGACAAGTACACCTGTCACAGTTGGGCGATGACGCAACGCACGAACGGTCCGATGTGGGTCTACCTCAGCCTCGCTGCGATCGGGTTGCTAGGGACGGCGTGGTTCAACGTCCAGGGGGTCCTGCACTCGCAGGGCAACCTCGTCGCCGCGTGGTTCGCGAACCCCGCGACCAGCTCGCTGTCGGTGGACCTGCTCGTCACCGCCAGCGCCGCTTCGGTCTTCATGGTGCTGGAGGGTCGGCGGGTCGGCGTGCGCTGGTACTGGCTGTACGTCATCGCCGCCTTCGTCACCGCGGTCGGGTTCACATTCCCGCTCTTCCTCGCGATGCGCGAACGCCAGTTGAACCGCTAGCAGGAACCGCAGATGCGGTGTAGTTTGCCCTCTCGTGACGCAATTGCGGATTGGCGAAGCGGCGGCCCTCCTCGGGGTCAGCGACGACACGGTTCGTCGTTGGCTTGAGTCCGGTCGCCTGGCCCACGGCGGCGAGGAGGACGGGCCGCGCACCGTCGACGCCTCGAGTGTGGCGGCGCTGATGGCCGAGCACGCGCCGGCGACCGAGCCGGTCGTGCGCCAGTCAGCGCGCAACCGCTTCCCCGGCATTGTCACGCGGGTGGAGCGCGACGGGGTGATGGCGCTCGTAGAGATCCAGGCCGGACCGCACCGCGTCGTGTCGTTGATGAGCCGGGAGGCGGCCGACGAACTGGGCCTCGAGCCCGGCACCAGGGCAGCCGCAACGGTCAAGGCGACGAACGTGGTCGTGGAACTCGAGGAGACGTCGTGACGAAGAGCCGGATGATCGCCACGTGGGCTGCTGCCACGGCCATCCTGGTGGCAACCGCCGCCGGCGCCGGATCGGCCGTCGCTGCGCCGACCAGGGTGACGGGCACCATCACCGTCTCTGCGGCGGCCTCGCTGACCGACGTATTCCCCATCATCGCGCAGGCGTTCATGAAGAAGTACCCCGGAACGGTCGTGAGGTTCAACTTCGGCGGCAGTAGCGCTCTCGTCGAGCAGATCAACGCCGGAGCGCCCGTCGACGTTCTCGCGACGGCCTCCGAGTCAACGATGTGGAAGGCCGTCAATGCCGGCCACGCGGGAGTGCCGCTCCTGTTCGCCAAGAACACCATGGCTATCGCCATGCCGCCTGGCAATCCGAAGGGCATCACGCGCCTGTCCGACCTCGCCAAGCCAGGCGTCCAGGTCGCGGTCTGCGCCGTGCAGGTCCCGTGCGGCGCCGCCGCTCGCGACCTGCTCAAGCTCGCCAATGTCAGCGTCAAGCCGGTGACCCTCGAGCTCGATGTGCGTGCCGTGCTCGGCAAGGTCATGGCTGACGAGGTCGACGCGGGAATCGTCTACGTCACTGACGTCAGGGCGGCCGGCAACAAGGTCACGTCGGTGGCCATTCCACCGGCCAACAACGTCACCACGACCTATCCGATCGCCACCGTGGTGGGGGCACCGAATGTGGACGCCGCGCGCGCTTTCGTCGCCTACGTGCGCTACACCCCCTCCGCACAGGGAATCCTGCGCGCCTATGGGTTCGCGAAACCCTGGTGAGCCGCACTCGGGTATCGCGCCCGTGGTTCCTCGTGATTCCGGGCGTGATCGCCCTCGCCTTCCTCGTCGTGCCGCTCATCGTGCTGCTGTGGCAGGCACCGTGGGGCTCGTTCGCGAGCATCGTCAGCTCTCCTACCGCACTCGAGGCGCTTCGACTCAGCCTCATCACGTCGATCATCGCGACAGCCTTCGCCTGCGTTGTCGGCATTCCGCTCGCCTGGCTGCTCGCGCGTGAGGTCCTGCCGGCCACGAACGTCCTGCGCGCCTTCGTGATCGTCCCGCTGCTGCTGCCTCCTGTCGTGTCGGGCGTGGCGCTGCTCGCGGCATTCGGCCGACACGGGTCCATCGGCGGCCTGCTCTACTCGACGTTCGGAATCCAACTGCCCTTCACTACCGCCGGTGTGGTCCTCGCCGAGGCGTTCGTCGCGATGCCCTTCCTGGTCATCACGTTGGAGGGCGGGTTCCGCTCGCTCGATCGTCGCTACGAGGACGCCGCCACCACCCTCGGTGCCTCGTCATGGACGGTCTTCCGCCGCATCACTATCCCCCTCGTGGGACCCTCGTTGATCGCAGGCGCCGTGCTGTGCTGGGCGCGCGCGCTGGGCGAGTTCGGCGCGACCATCACGTTCGCCGGCAACTTCCCTGGCGTCACGCAGACGATGCCGCTGGCGGTCTACACCGCACTTGAGTCGGACCGCTCGGTGGCCATCGCCCTCAGCATCATCCTGCTGGCCGTGTCCGTCGGCGTGCTCATCGCGCTGCGCGGCCGGTACCTGCGTCCGGCGGTGTCGTCATGACGGTCGTCGCCGACTTCACGGCAACGCGCGGCGATTTCGCGCTGGTCTTCGCCGCCACCTTCGAACCGGGCTCGGTCGTCGCGGTCATCGGGCCCAACGGTGCCGGGAAGTCGACGCTGCTGCGGACCCTCGCGGGACTGCACGGCATTGACTCCGGCCAGGTGACCATCGATGGCAGGGTCGTCGACGACGGCACCACCTTCGTGGATGCACAGGACCGCGAGGTGGGGGTCGTGTTCCAGGACTACGCGCTGTTCCCGCACCTGTCCGTGCTGGAGAACGTCGCGTTCGGCCCGCGGTCGCGCGGTGCGGGGCGCGATGCTGCCCGGGAGAAGGCCCGCATCGCCATCAGCAGCCTGGGCATCGCCGACCTGTCCGACCGAAAGCCCGCCGAGATCTCCGGAGGGCAGGCGCAACGGGTCGCACTCGCCCGCGCCCTCGTCACAGAGCCCTCGATGCTCCTGCTCGACGAGCCACTCGCAGCACTCGATATCGAGACGCGTGAGAGCGTCCGAACCGAACTCGACGTGGCCCTAGCCAACTTCACTGGCTGCACGGTGCTCGTGACGCACGACCCGCTCGACGCGCTCCTGCTCGCCGACCGCGTGATCGTCGTCGAGGAGGGCCGCATCGTCCAGGACGCACCGCCCGCGGAACTGGCACGGCGACCGCTGACCCCGTACGTCGCCGCGCTGATGGGCGTCACGCTCCTGCGCGGCACGGCTGGCGACGGGCTGCTGACGATCGACGGCGGCGGCGTGCTGCACCTGGCCGACCACGCCATTCACGGGCGCGCACTCGCCGTCGTGCGCCCCGAGGCGGTGACGCTCCACCGGCATGAGCCCGAGGGCAGCGCCCGCAACGTCTGGCAGGGCCACGTGGCCTCGCTCCAGCCCTCGCAGGACCGCGTGCGGGTCCTCGTCGAGGGTGACCCGTCGATGATCGCCACCGTCACACCCGCGGCAGTCGCCGAACTCGGGCTGACGCGCGGGACGCCGGTATGGCTGAGCCTCAAGGCCGTCGACGTCGACGTGTACTCCACACCTGCGCACTAGCGCGCGCACTAGGGTGCGAGAGTGGCCGGCACGTTCGAGGACCTCGTCCATCCGAGTTGGCTGCCATCGCTCGCACCGCACCAGCCGACGCTGACCCGCATCGGCCAGTATCTGCGCGAGGAGTCCAGCGCGGGCCGGCCGTGGGCACCTGCGGGAGCGCGCATCCTGCGGTCCTTCGAGCAGCCGCTCGACGATATCCGGGTGCTGATCGTCGGCCAGGACCCCTACCCCACGCCCGGGCACGCCGTGGGGCTGTCGTTCTCCGTGGCACCCGACGTGCGGCCGCTCCCACGCAGCCTGCGGAACATCTACCGCGAACTGCAGGACGACATCGGCTGCGCTCGTCCCACGAACGGCGACCTCGCTCCATGGACCGAGCGTGGCGTCATGCTGTTGAACCGGGTCCTCACGGTGCGCCTGGGCGATGCCGGCAGCCATCGCGGCATCGGCTGGGAGGACATCACGAGCGCAGCCATTGACGCCCTCGTGGCGCGACTGGACGCTCCCCTCGTCGCGATCCTGTGGGGTCGCGACGCGCAGTCACTTGCTCCGCAACTGACCGACGTGCCCGTTGTCGCCAGCGCGCATCCCAGCCCGATGTCGGCCGACCGAGGCTTCTTCGGGTCGCGTCCGTTCAGCCGGAGCAACGCCCTGCTCGAGGAAGTGGGCGGCGACCCCGTCGACTGGTCCCTGCCGTAGTGCGCCCAGCCAGTCGGGCTTGGCCCCACTGACGCGGCGAGCACGCCCACCAACACCACCACCCCCGCGAGTGGTCAGTTGTGGCTGGGTTTTGCCGAGCAAAACCCAGCCACAACTGACCACTCGGCGGAGGGGGAGAGGGAGAGGGACGGTGGGGGGTTATGCCTGGGCGGGCTCGTCGAGGACGCCGCGGGCGCGTACGTCCTTGCGCACATAGTGCTCAGCGACGAACGACATGAACGGGATCGTGCCCGCGAGCAGGATGCCGAGCGTCTTGGGCAGGCTGTAGCGCATGCGGAACGACAGGTCCACGCCGGTGATCAGGTAGACGAAGTACAGCCAGCCGTGTGCGATCCACAGGTATCCGTAGAGGGAGGGCCGCACCTCGGCGTCGTTGTAGCCGAGGAAGAGCCGACCGACGACAAGCCAGATGAAGGCCACCGCGAGTACGACACCCGTGACGTACGCCATGATCCGGTAACGCTCGAATGCGCCCTTCATTCCCAGCCTCCTGGAATCTCGTCGGAACGGGGCGGATCCGCGCCCGGCCGCTGGCAAGTGATGCCTGCGACGGCGATCCCGAACCGGGCTGCCGCCACTGCATGGTCGATGTCGTGCACGTCATCGCGAGTCAGGCCGTTGTGCATCCAGTAGGCGAGGAAGCCGCCGCTGAACGAGTCTCCCGCACCCACGGTGTCGACGACGGGAACCTTCGGCACGTCGAGTACGACATCGGTGTCGGTGTCGATGACATGCACCGCGTTGGCGCCGTCGGTGAACAGCACGACGGCACCGGTCTCGATCTGCAGCATTGTCGCCGCATCGAGCGTGTCGACATCGGGGAACAAGAACTCGAGGTCGTCACCGGAAACCTTGACGATGTCGGCGCGAGCGAGCACTGCCTGCAGGGCCGAGCGGAAGACCGGCGAGCCTGTCATGACACTGGGCCGGCAGTTCGGGTCGACCATGACGAGCTGCTCATCGTTGGCGGCCGCCACGACCGCAACTGAGGCGTCGGCCAACGGCTGGAGCACCAGACCCAAGGTCCCGACGTGGATCACCTTGCAGTCGAAGGACAGGTGCTCGAGGGCCATCTCGGGGGTGACCGAGGCCGCGGAAGTCCCCTCCATCATGAAGCGGTAGGTCGCAGCGCCGCCCTCGTCGATCTGGGCGATGGCCAAGGTGGTGGGCTCGGGGACCTGATGGCCGAGGCCGAGGGTCACGCCATCGTCGTCGAGCAGTCGCTTGATGCGGCGACCGAACGAGTCGGTCGAGACGCCGCCGAGGAAGGTCGCGGGGATGCCAAGCCGGACGATCGTGCGCGCGGTGTTCAGCGGCGCACCACCGACCACGGACGTCACTTCGCCGTCGGTGTCGACGATGACGTCGACGAGGGCCTCGCCGAGGACGGTGATCACGGGAGCCAACCGTAGTCGACGGCCACCGTGAGCCCTACGCGGCGCTGTCCGGTGCTTCCGGCGTGACGTGGCCGGGGCCCTGGGCCTCCATGCGCAGCCATCGCACGAAGATGACGAGCGCGAAGAGTGCAAACAGCCACCACTGGAACGCGTACACGAAGTTCTGCAACGGGAACGGCACGTTGCCGGTCTGCACCGTCGCCGGGATCGGCGCCGGTGCGGCGTTGCGCGGCGGCAACTCCATCGTCAGCACCACGTAGCCGGGAAGGACCGGCTCGCCCCACAGCTTCGCCAGCCGGTCGCTGGCGATCGAGGCGACGGTGCCGGGCGCCGACGAGGCGTCGGCGTAGAAGGACTCATCGGGCTGCAGCACGCCGGAGACCGTGACCGGTCCCGTGGGCACGATCGACGCACCTTCGTCGGCGCTGGACAGCCAGCCACGGAGCACGGCCGCCAGTCGTCCGTCGGCCAGCCGCAGTCCGGTGAGGATCCACACGCCCGGGTTGCCGTTGAGTTCGCGGTTGACGACGGCAACCTGCTTCGTCACATCGTACGATCCGATCAACGTGACGGGCTGGCCGATGACCTCGTCGGGGAGAGCGGTCGTTCCACTCGGCAGGACCTGCTCGATGGGAAGGGCCTGCGAAGCAGAAGCGCGTTCGGCTTGGAGGATCGTCTGCGTCTTGTCCCACTGCCAGCGACCTAGCAGCACTGCGGCAATCACGAGGATCAGGGTGACGCCCGCGAAGACCAGCCAGCGCGGAGTCGCGGCCAGTCGAAGCGTGCTGTGGCTAGCTTCGCGACTCATCCTGAGCGTCCTCGCCCGCCTCCACCGCGCGTTCGGTGAACTCCCGATCGGCCTCCTGCTCGAGGTCGTGCTCGCCTGACGGCAGGTCCGGACTGATGCGCTTGATCTGCTTGCTCATCGATCGCCACAGCAAGAACAGCGCGACGCCGAGGACCACCACGAACAGCCCGGCGATGGGTCCAGCATCGTCGATGAGCTTGGCCATCTGCGAGCGTTGGTCGTCGGCCGCGAGGACCACGACTGCGTTGATGATCATGCGTCTTCCCTCAGTCCGGCGAACAGGTCATCCTCGGGCAAGGTCGTGGGCACACTCGACCGCGCGAGCTCGAAATCCTCGGTCGGCCACACGTCCTTCTGGAACTGCAGGGGCACCTGGAACCACATGCTCTCGGGATCGATCTGCGTGCGATGCTCAAGCAGCGCCTGATCGCGGACCTCGAACCATTCCGAGCAGGGCACCTTGGTCGTGATGCGGTCGATGTCGTCGGGGCGGTCATCCCACCGATCGAGCCAGTCGTGGTACGGCGAGTCCAGGTCCGCGTCGATCATCGCCAGGTGCAGCGCCTGGACTCGGGCCTTGCTGAAGGTCTGGTTGTAATAGACCTTCTGGACCTGCCACGTGGGGCCGAGCTCGGGGAAGGCATCCGGATCCATGGCGGCATCGAGCGCGGCCATCGTCGTCTCGTGCGTGCGAATGTGGTCGGGGTGCGGGTAGCCGCCGTTCTCGTCGTACGTCGTGACGACCTGAGGCCGGAACTCGCGGATCAGGCGCACCAGTTCCTCGATCGTGTCGCCGAGGGGAAGGTCCCCGAAGCACCCGGCCGGCAGCGGTGGCCTGGGGTCTCCCTCGGGGAAGCCGGAGTCTGCGAAGCCCAGCCAGGCGTGCTTGACGCCCAGGACATTGGCGGCCCTCGTCATCTCGTCGCGCCGGACGGCCAGTAGCCCGCGCTCGTCGACCTCTGCCTGCGCGGCGGGATTGAGCACGTCGCCACGCTCGCCGCCCGTGCAGGTCACGACCATGACCTCGACGCCTTCCGACACATAACGGGCAGTCGCAGCCGCACCCTTGCTCGACTCGTCGTCAGGGTGCGCGTGCACGGCCATGAGCCGAAGGGGTGCTGCCACGGGGATAGTCTCCACTACGTGCCCTCGCCGTTCACCCGGGACCAACTCAGCCCTGCGATGCAGCGGCGGTACGGGCTCGACAAGCGGCCCATCGGCCGCTGGATCGCCGTCGGCCTGGTGGTCGTCGCCTTCACCGGCGCCCTGCTCTTCGTGGCTCGCGGCCTGACGTCGAACGCCACCACGATCCGGCTCATCCAGTGGAAGATCCAGGGCCCGGACCACGTCGACATCACGTTCCAGGCGACCGCTGACCCCGTCAAGCCCCTCACCTGCGTCGTGCGCGCCCAGGACAAGAACCGGATCGACCTCGGCTACGCCACCGTCACGATCCCCCCGGACCCGGGCGGCAACATCATCACCAAGACCTATCCCCTGCGCACGATCGCGCCGGCGTACACGGCCGAACTGCTCGGCTGCGAGGCCGGCGCGATCGTGCGCAGGGGATAGGTCTTGGTG
>Ga0194043_1000253_pt1 | contig 28178 bp, 22 predicted proteins | sample JunL4415m_MetaG_FD_161274 | JGI IMG/M metagenome (GOLD analysis project Ga0194043, IMG submission 161274) | Anoxic zone freshwater microbial communities from boreal shield lake in IISD Experimental Lakes Area, Ontario, Canada - Jun2016-L442-15m | ecosystem: Environmental > Aquatic > Freshwater >...
ATGTGGCTGGGGTCGGCGGCCGTGACCTTTTCCGGCGCTGCATTGGCGGTCGTGTTGACAGCGTAAATCCGCGCGTGGTTAAAATCGGCGGCGACGACGACAAACGCGCCGGTGAGATCGACGGCGTGAGTGACGTCGTGGGTGGGCTTGTCGCGATGGGCTGCCATGATGTTCCTTGGGGATAATTGCCAGGGTCGTTGTTTCTATTTGGTTGCAAAGCCTCACCAAATCTACCCGAAGGCTAGAGCCCTGTGGGGCAGAAGTCTAGCGGGCGGCATGAGATGGCTTAAACTACCAACTGGGGAAAAGACACCGTTCTTAAAGCAGTCTCCGCTGTCTGAAACCGATGCTTATTCTCACACGCCTCATGCTCACCCGCTTGGAGCTGGCAGCCGCGGGAGGCATTCAAGGGCCGCGGCCAGGGCGTCGGCAAGGAGGAGGGAGAACAGCAGACAATGTGGCTGCTTGAGCCGCATGTGGCGGAGTAGATTTTTGATGCGTGGATCGAAGAGGCGCAGGTGAAGGTGGATCGCGGGGCAGCGGCGACCGGCGTGTGCAGGCCGTGCCGTATGAAAAGCTGCGGGAGCGGCTCATTGCCAATGGTCAGGTGCTTGGAGTGGCGGAATAAACACATTTTTGTCGAAGGCAATGCGTCTGCCAGCAACACGCTTATTTATTTGGCATTCTCCTCCGCTCTCTTGAAGACGGATCGGGAGTGCGAAACACTCGTCGCCGACCCCTGCTATAGTTGGCTTGGGGGCAGTGAGAGTCTGTCGCTTTACCATAGGTTGCAGTCGGCCGAGATCCTATTGAAGGAGCCAAGTCATGAAACATCGTGTGTTTTCTAGCGGCGTCGCTACGGTCGCCGTTGTGGTGACAGCCTGGATGGTGGGTGGCATCGGTCGTGCCGATGAAAAGCCCGCCTCCGCCACTGCCGCCCTGCCGCCGGCAGCGGCCGGCACCTGCCCGGTGATGCACGACATGCCGCCAGCCTCTGCCCGCAACACTGCCGCTGGCGTAATGTCGAATGCCGACTGGTGGCCCGACCAACTGAACCTGAAAATTCTCCACCAGAATTCACCGGCCTCGTGCCCGCTCGGCGTTGACTTCGACTACGCAGAAGAGTTCCAGAAGCTCGACCTTGCAGCGGTAAAGCGTGACCTCAAGGAGCTCATGACAAACTCGCAGCCATGGTGGCCGGCCGACTACGGCCATTACGGTCCGTTTTTCATCCGCATGGCGTGGCATGGCGCTGGCACGTACCGAATCGCTGACGGTCGCGGTGGCGCCGGCTATGGCGCACAGCGATTCGCGCCGCTCAACAGTTGGCCCGACAACACCAACCTCGATAAGGCGCGGCGGCTCCTCTGGCCGATCAAGCAGAAGTACGGCAACAGCATCTCGTGGGCCGACCTCATGATGCTCACCGGCAACGTGGCTCTCGAGTCGATGGGCTTTGAGACGTTTGGCTTCGCGGGGGGCCGCACCGATGTCTGGGAACCGCAGGAAGATATTCTCTGGGGGCCGGAGAGCGAGTGGCTCGGCGACAAGCGGTATTCCGGTGACCGGCAACTCGAAAATCCGCTCGCCGCGGTGCAGATGGGGCTGATCTACGTCAATCCGGAGGGACCCAATGGTAAGCCCGACCCGCGTGCCGCGGCCCGCGACATCCGTGAGACCTTTGGACGGATGGCGATGAACGACGAGGAGACGGTCGCCCTGATCGCCGGCGGGCACACGTTTGGGAAGTCTCATGGCGCTGCGAGCGCCGACCACGTGGGACCGCCGCCTGAGGCTGCCGATATCACCGAGCAGAGCCTCGGCTGGAAGAACTCGTTCGGTACGGGTAATGCGGGCGACACGATCACCAGCGGCCTCGAGGGCGCGTGGACAACGACGCCTACGCAGTGGTCTGACGACTATTTCGATCATCTCTTTGGCTACGAGTGGGAGCTTACAAAGAGCCCGGCTGGCGCTCGGCAATGGACGCCCAAGGACCCTGCTGCCAAGGGCACCGTGCCCGACGCCCACGATCCTGCGAAGTCTCACGCGCCGATGATGTTCACGACCGACATCGCGCTGCGCGAGGATCCGGCCTACGCCAAAATCTCCCGGCGGTTCCAGGACCAGCCCGCGGAATTTCGGACTGCGTTTGCGAAGGCCTGGTACAAGCTCACGCACCGGGACATGGGGCCGGTATCACGGCTCCTCGGGCCCGAGGTCGCGCCGCCACAACTCTGGCAGGATCCCGTGCCGCCAGTCGATCACCCGCTGATCACTGCGAAGGAGGTGGCCGAACTAAAACGGGCCGTGCTCACATCAAAGCTCTCGATCGGCGACCTGGTCTCGACGGCCTGGGCCTCGGCCTCGACGTTTCGCGGCAGCGACAAGCGAGGCGGGGCTAACGGGGCCCGCATTCGACTCGCGCCTCAGAAGGACTGGGAGGTCAACGAACCGGCCCGGCTGGCACGAAGCCTCGAGACCCTTGAAAAGATCCAGCGGGAGTTCAATGCCGGCCGGACCGATGGCATGAAGATCTCGATCGCCGATCTTATCGTGCTCGGCGGCTCGGCCGCCGTCGAGGAGGCGGCGAAACGGGCTGGCCATGAGGTCCGCATACCGTTCATGCCGGGCCGCACCGACGCCACGCAGGCCATGACCGACGTCGAGTCGTTCGCGGTGCTCGAGCCGAAGTCGGACGGCTTTCGCAACTATCTAGCCCACGATATCGACCGGCCCGCCGAGGAGCTGCTCGTCAATCGGGCTCAGCTGCTCACGCTCACGGCCCCGGAGATGACCGTGCTCGTGGGGGGGCTGCGTGCGCTCGGCGCGAATGGGAGCAGCGGTCCAATGGCGGAGGTGGGCGTGCTCACGAAGCAGCGAGAAATGCTCACCAATGATTTTTTTGTGAACCTGCTCGACATGAATACGGAGTGGCAAAAGTCGCTGGCCTGCCCGCACTTCTTCGAGGGCCGAAACCGTGGCGCGGCCACCGCAACGTGGACGGCCAGCCGCGTCGATCTCGTCTTCGGCTCAAACTCCCAACTGCGGGCGATTGCCGAGGTTTACGCGAGCGTCGATGGGAAGCAGCGGTTCGTGGCTGACTTCGTCGCGGCTTGGACGAAGGTCATGAATCTCGACCGATTCGACCTGTCGCCCACCGGTCCGAATGGGGCGGCTCAGGATTAAGGATCGAAGCCATCATGCCAGCAGAATCAGCGGGTGAGGCAGCGGCGCCTGGAGAAAGCGTGTCGGGGCAGAGCACGCAACGCTCAGACCAGCCGAGCGACAGTGGTCGAGCCGCTGTCGCCGCACCGGGTGTGCTCGTGATCCTCGGCGCCTCGGGTGATCTCACCAAGCGGTTACTCATCCCGGCCCTCTACAACCTCGCCTGCGACGGCCTCCTGCCGTCAGAGTTTAGCGTGGTCGGCATGGCTCGGAGCGAGCTTGATACGACAGCCTTTCGCGCGCAACAACGCCAGCAGATCCAGCACTTTCATACCCGCCGGGCCTTCGACGCCGGGCCGTGGGAATGGCTGGAATCGCGGCTCCACTACACAGTGGGCGACTTAGACGATCCGGATGCCTACAGGAGACTGCGGGAGAAGGTGTTGGGTGTCGGCGAAGGCAACGCGTCTACCAATAATACGCTTCTCTATTTGGCACTCTCCCCCGATCTCTTTAAGACCGTTAACGGCCACCTCGACGCAGCCGGCTTCACGCAACTACCAGGGAGTCGAAAGATCATCGTTGAAAAGCCCTTCGGCAAGGATCTCAACTCGGCGGTCGCGCTCAACCAGTCGCTGCTGGCCCACTGGCGTGAAGACGAGATCTATCGTATCGACCATTACCTCGGCAAGGAGACGGTGCAAAACCTGCTGGCATTTCGGATGGCCAACGCACTATTTACACCGCTCTGGAATTCCAACCACATCGATCACATTCAGATTTCGGCAACGGAGACCGTGGGTGTGGAAACCCGCGGCGAGTATTACGACAAGACGGGCGTCGTCCGCGACATGATTCAAAACCATCTCATGCAGATGCTGGCCTATGTCTGCATGGAGCCACCCGCGTCGCTGGAGCCCTCGATCGTGCGGGATGAGAAATCCCGACTGTTGCAGGCGGTGCGTCTGCTTGGGCCCGCCGAGACGGCCAGCGATTGTGTTCGCGGCCAGTATGGCCCTGGCACAAAGTCTGACGGGACGCCGGCCGTCGGCTACCGGCAGGAGCCAAGCGTCGATCCGCAGTCAGACAACGCGACTTATGCGGCCCTTAAACTCCACCTCGATAACGATCGTTGGGCCGGGATGCCCGTCTACCTGCGGTCGGGGAAATCGCTCTGGAAGCGGGGGACGGAGATCGTGGTCCAGTTTCGAAAACAACCTGGTGTCGACACCGAACCAAACCTGTTGATCTTCCACATCCAGCCGTTTCAGGGAGTCGAGCTGCGCATGCAGGCAAAGCGGCCTGGGCCGACGTTCGACCTGCAGCGGGCGGGCATGCGTTTCGACTATGCCGAGACATTCGAGGCCACGCGGGGCACCGGCTACGAGGTGTTGCTCTACAGCGCGCTCAACAGCGATCCGACGCTCTTCTCAAGGAGCGACTTCGTGGAGGCATCCTGGCGGATCGTGCAGCCGGTGCTTGACGCCTGGAAGGAATCTTCTGGCCCCGACCTCCCCAACTATCCAGCCGGCACCTGGGGCCCGCTGACAGCCCACGCCCTGCTGGCTCGCGATGGCCGCCACTGGCAGGAGTGCATCCACCGGGATGTCTTGATGCGGAGCGAGTTTTTTGCCAAAGCTCCCAGCGTGCTCCTGAATAATCTCGCCCTCGCCTGCCAGCCGCTGGCGGTGGCCGCGGGTACGACGATTGTCGCCCAGGGAGAACGGAAGTCGGACCTCTATGTGGTGTGTCGAGGCGAGCTGGAGGCGGTCGGGCCAACGGGCGAGCGGCTCGGTCTCCTGCGGGCTGGAGAATGCTTTGGCGAGATGGCCATGCTCAACGACCGCCCGCGGAGCGCCACGGTGCGAGCGGTATCGCCCTGCGATCTGCTTGTGCTGGCTGCGCACGACTTCCGACGGATAGTGGAGGATTTTCCGGAAGCCGAGGCCGAGTTTCGGCGGATTGCCGACGCGCGGCGCTAGGTCAGAAACGGTTCCTGGCACCACATCTGGGCTCTTGTCAAGAATTATCCGGTTCACGGCGACCGAGGGTGATGACCACGAATGTGTCGTTCTCTTTCATCACCGTGATGAAGAACGAGAAAGATGTGGTGCCCTCGACCCTGCCGTCCAAGGTTGACCTGCCCCCCTTAAACAGCACCACTTCGAGAGAGAAAATCTGGGGGTGAGTGCCCAAAAGAGGGATAGTGTGTCAACGCCAATGCATCCGCGGCGTCAGTCGCATCAGGCATGATCAAGCATGATCAAGCATGATCAATACCAGACGCTGGCCCGGGCGAGGAACGTGTCTGACGGATAGAGCCAGGCCTGATCGGTGAGGTAGTACTGCACTGAACGGCCCGTTACCCAGCCGGCCTCAAACTTCCAAGAGAGCCCCAGATTGGCAGGCCGCCGCTCCCAGCCCGCCAGGAGCCGGTAGTCGCGGAGGACCATGATCTGCTCCTGCCCTTTGGTCGGGCCGGTGATCGACTGCGTGGCCCACTGATTGCCGCCAAACTCCGCCGCCAGATAGAGCCAGTGGTTTGCCTGCGGCCGCTCGAGGATCCGCCAGGCCAGTCGCGGCCGGGGAAAAATCAGCTCGTAGCGGGCGTCGTCGGAAGGTGTCCAGAGCAGGCCGCCGGCGGGTAGAAAGTCGATGTCGTAGCGGTCGAGATAGATCAGGCCCGCCACGACCCGGAGATTTTCGTTCGCCTCCCAGGCGCCGAAGCCGTGGCCGGTAATGCGGAGTGCTTTGGAGGAGTCGTTTTTGAAGTCGCTGTACCAGCCGGGGGAGACGGCCAAGTCGACGCCAAACCGATCGCCGAGCTTTTTGAGCCACCGCGCCTGCAGGTAGCCCTCCATTAACTCACTCGGAATGTCTGCGCCGGCCGGCACATCGGTGAGCGTGCCAACAAATCCAGGGGTGAGTAAGAGCGGTGAATCGACTGTCGGGCAGGGCAGGCCGATCGTGAGTGTCTGCTCAAGCGTTGTCAGGCCGAGGCCGCCGGCGTCGAGCTTCGGCAGCTCGGTGGCTGAGTAGAGCACCTGCTGAAGCATGCCGGGCTTCGCACCGGGGGGCAGCTTACGGCCGGCGGGCGGCTCAAACTCCTGCCGGGGCTGCCCCGGTGGCGCGAGGTCGTCGGGCATGAGCGGCTGGGTGAGATCCTGCGGGTCGCCCAGCGCCGCCAGCCGGATGCGATCGAAGATCGTCGGCAGCGGTGCCTCCGGTGGCTCGATCGGCTTGGCATCTTCCGCGACCGGCGGGAGCAGCTGCACGCTTTTACTCTCGGCTTTGTCCTCTGCGACATCATCGGCACGGGCCGGCAAAACAGCGACAAGCAGGAGCCAGCAGAGGAGTGATCGCATCATAATGGGGGCCGGCATGAAAAACGCTGGTTGAAGCGAATGGCTAATAGGCCAAACCGACGCGGAGCAGCAGCGTGTCGTCGAGGTCCTGATACTGGCCCTGCGGTGGTCCGTCGACGTAGAAGAGCTGCCGCGCAAAGACGTAGCCGATCTCCATATTGCCGGTGAGTCCATGGCCGGTGACTGGCACAAACTCCGTGCCGAGCGTGACGCGAATGTCGTTGTAGTCGAAAGGAGTGATGCCGTTATAGAGCGGGTTGCTCCGCCGAAACGTCCAGGCACCGCCGCCGTATTCCCCGGCGACATACCCCCAGACATTGCGATTGCGGATCGTTGTCAGCCGCCGCGTCACGCGCGGGGCCGGGAAGAAGATGTCGTAGCGGGTGTCGGCGTCGGGCGTCCATGTCACACCCAGCGCTGGCAGCATCTTGACGAGGTTGCGATCGAGGTAGACGATGCCTGCCTTGGCCTGCACTGTGGGAGTGAGCTGGAGCGTGCCGATGGCGCGGCCCATCAGCCGCCAGCTCTGCCAGACCAACACGTCCCAGTTGGTGTAGATACCGACCCGGATTCCTAGCTCCGCGCCAAAGAGCGGAGTAAACCGGGGATTCCAGGCCGCGTCGACGAAGACATCGTAGGTGTTTGGCGGTAAGTCAGCATAGATCGGCGGATTGGCAGTCAGGTTGGTCTGGGGGCCATCCCAGAGCTGCATGCCGAAGCCCGGCGTGATGAGGAGTGGCGCATGATTGAGGTTGGCCGGCGAGTTGTGAAAAAACGGGATGGCAAACGTAGCGGTCGTATCGAGTTCGTTGACGCCGAGGCTGGTGCCCTGGCCGTCTCCGAAGAGGTAGGCCCAACTGCCGCGAGCGCCCTGGTAGACTCGCATCGTCTCTTTCAAGGTGGCGTTATTGGATGGATACCCAGGCGGAAAGAGAGAGCCACTCATATTTGGCGGCCCCTGCGTGGGTGTCAGCGACGGCGCGGCGGTGCTGTAGCCGGGATATCCGGGTTGGCCGCCGATCGCGGAGGGCGCCCAGGTCGACGGTGTCGGCGAACCAGTCATGGGTGGCGGAAATACTTGCGATGCCTGCGGCGCGTAGGCATCCCATGCGGCGGGTGGCGGTAGGGGCGTGCCGTAGGGAGAGGCCTGGGCAATGCGGTCGAGGGAGGAGGTGGCAGCGGGCGGTAGCGCCACCGTTTGCGCAGCCGCCGGCCCGCCCCAGCCCGTAGTCAGGGCGGCGGTCAGCAGGAACAACAGGCTGAGACGAGATGGTCGCACAACGGGGGGTACCGCGCGTCGAGCACGAGGGTCAAGGCCGCGGCGGCAACCGGACTGCTGAGCACCGCCGCCAGAGCCCCACGCTTGCCCGAACCACCAGAACAGCCTCTTCTATAGGCAGAGGCCGCCGCTCCCTTTTTCTTCGCTGAGAGACGACATCCATTTCCACTGCCGACTCCATTGACGCCGTCACGCTCATCGGCCGCACGGGGCTGGCCACGTTTGAGCATCATGCCGCCGTCGGCTCGACGATGGAACGAGCCCGGGAACTGGCGGTTGATCCGGCCTGCCGGCTGCCGGCTGCCGTGGTAGCCGATCGGCAGTCGCTCGGCCGGGGCCAGCGCGGGGCCCGCTGGTGGCAGGCGCCGGGGAGTCTGGCTGTGAGCGTGGTGGTGGATGCTGGGGCAGTGGATCTCTCAGCGCCACCGGCCGTCTGGTCGCTCGCCTGTGGCGTGGCGCTGGCGGAGTCGGTGGCGATCCTTGCGCCCAACGTTGAGCCGCTGGTGCGGTGGCCCAACGATGTCGAGGTGGCGGGCCGCAAGCTGGCCGGCATTCTGGTGGAGACGACGCCCGGAGGCCGGGCTATCTTCGGTATCGGCGTGAACACCACCGGCTCCTGCCGGGAGGCACCGCCGCCGCTGGATCGGAAGATCGTCACGCTCCCCGATCTGACTGGCAACATGCTGCCGCGGGAAACACTGCTGGTTGAGTTTCTGCCGCGGCTCTTCCAATTACTCGCGGCGACGGCAATCGATGTTGAGGCGTTTGTCTCACGCTACCGGTCGCGGTGTGGGCTCGACGGCCATGCCGTCACCGTGTATCGCGGGCCCCAGCAGCTGACTGGGATCTGCCGGGGCATCGCCTCCGATGGCACGCTGATGCTCGACACAGCCGGCGGCCGTGTGTCTGTCAGCTCCGGCAGCCTCACCCATCCGGCCGATGTCTGGCGTGGGGAAGGATGATGGGCATCCGTGGGGAGGGGAACCGGCAAGTTGGAAAACTCGCCTCCACTGAAGAGGGAGACCGGCAAGCTTTAAAAACTTGCCTCCACGGGGGGCCGATAGAGCCACGATCGGCTAGCGCTTGCGCGAGCGGACCGCCACCACGCAGACCTCGCGGCCGCTGGTGGAGAGTTGGCGAGCCCGGGCCGCGAAGCCCCAGCTGCGAAATTGGTCGAGCCACCCGGGTAGCTCGGCGGCCCGCGACCAGTCGGGGAGCTTGAGCGTGGCAATGATGCCGCTGGGCTTCACGCCAGCGGCCGTCACGATTCTTCCGATCGATTCAAGCGTACTGCGAGGGTCGATATTCATGTCGGCGATGATCCAGTCAAAGCCACGGAAGCTGCGAAGCTTGACGTCGCGGGCCCGCATCCGCCACTGTTCGAAGGCCGGGTGGGCCGCGACCCGGTCGTCTACGAGTGCAGGATCGATACCGACGACAGTCAGCCCCGACTCCAAGAGCCGCTGGCAAGCGCCGCCAGGCGACGCGCCGAGTTCGACGGCCCGCTGCCCGGGCCGGAGATCGACCGCAAAGGTCGAGATCGCCTCATCGAGCTTCAGCCAGGCTCGCGACACCTTGTCTTCCGGTAACGCTTGCGCATGCATGCCGCCCGGCAGGCAGCCCGCCTGAGTGCCGGCGCGGTGCCAGCCCAGCCACCAGCGCTCGGCAGAGTCGATCAGGCAGTCGAGTACGAGGTCGCCCGGCTGGGCAACCGGTCCACACGCCGCCGGCAGTTTATAGGCTTCGAGCAGGGCTGACCGAATGGCGGCCGCATTGACCTCTGTCTCCAGCCGCGGGTCGCGGTGCCAGACATGGATAGTGTCCCACCTGTCGTGCGCAACGAGCGGCTTGACCGCCTCCACCAACTCTTGCTGTGTCGCAGCCGCCACCTGACCAAGCGACCGGATCACTGTTCTTGCAAACACAAGATCGGGAAAAAAGTCATCGGGCGGATCCTGACTTCCCAGGCGGAAGGTCACCACGCCCCGCCGCCAGGCCGCCTTCGCGACTGCCGGCATGATTTCCGCCTGCCGTCGGCAGACTGCTGCCTCGGCATCCCCCCGGCAGGTCACCAACAGAAAATTACCGCGCACCGCGGGGGCGGGGAGGAATGTCGCGGGATCGCGCTGGAGCTGAGAGCTTGGGGGGGAAGGAAAACGCATTCCCCCATCGTACACACAAAAAATCAGGCCGGCCCGGGCGCCCAAGGGCCCGGGCCGGCCTTTCTCGTCTGAACGCGGAAAAGGACTCGCTGTGGTTGGCGAAACTCCGTTTCGCCCGGTTGAAAAAGCCCCCGAAGGAACTCAATCAACCACCTGGTCAGCCGTGGCCCTTGCTCTTCTTCTTGGCGACCTTCTTGGCAGCCTTCTTCTTCTTCTTCGCCATGGTGATGGCTCCTTGCGACGAGCACCCGCACTTTTACACGACTGGTCCCCCGGGTGCTCTTCAGGAGGGAACAGCCGACGTTTTGCTTTGCATCGTTGCGTGTCACAAGTCGCTTGGAAGCGATCGATAACAACGCAACGCCGCTCTGCAGAGAGTGTTGTGAAGGATAGCCGCGAAAACTGTCAAGAGACATTTCAAAAAATATTTTATTTTTTTCGAAATGGTTTCGTCGCGAGGCCACTCAGTCCGGTGCGCGAGCATGCTGTCCGGTCCATGCCGTGAGCATGCTGAATTGCTTGGAGAAGTCTTGCTCGTCAACACCGAGTGGGCTCTTAAAGAAACAGGACAGCCAAGGAATCGCGCCATATTCGCCCGCGCGGTGGGCCCTTTCCACCAGTCGCACCAGATCGAGAACCAGCGGCGCGGCGAGGATCGAGTCGCAGCCCTGCCACGTAAATTGCAACGTCATCGGTGTGCCGAGGAAGCCCCGGAAGTGCACGTGGTCCCAAGCTGTCTTCCAGTCGCCGAGGCTGCGGATGTATTCGATCGATACATGCGTCTGCGGCGGGTAACCGAGGATGGCGGCGAGCAGGTGATCTTTGCTCTGCACTTTGGTCTGTTTGTTTCGGGGGTCGTCGAGCACCTTGCCATCCATGTTTCCGAAAATGTTGTGGCCGACCCAGCTCATCACCTCCAGATGCCGCGCCGCAAACATTGGCGCTAAGACGCTCTTGAGCAGTGTCTCTCCGGTCTTGCCGTCGCAGCCGGCGTGGGCGATCCGGCGTTCTTGGGCCAGTTTTTGGAGAGCCTCCGGCGTGGCACCTGTCGAGGGGGTGAAATTGATGTAGGAGGCGCCCGCGTGGAAGGCCGCCACCGCATAGAGGCTGCTGCCCGGCAGGGGGCAGGCCTGCGGATCGTCGAGCAGCGGTTCGATATCGGCATAGTCGCGAGGGATTGGCCGTGCGGCAGGCGGCTCGGTAGAGGCAACGTTGACCACGACCACGTGTCGGAGGTGCTCGGCTGCGGCGAAGGCCTCAATGTCAGCCCGGACCCGCTCGATCGCCTGCCTGGGCGTCTCCACACGGGCCACGATTGAGGCGTCGGCAAGTTCAAGAATCTTGTCTCCCGCGGCCACGACTGTGCCCGGCCGCAGGCGGGCCTCTGTCGCCGCAAAGAAGTCGGCCGCACCATCCAGCAAGTCGGGCGTGATCGCCCGGCTCTCGGTCCACATGCGGCGGGCCTCGTCGGCCAGTCGGCCGGGCCGGATGTCGTGGCCACCGACGACGATCTCGTCGAAGCCGACGAGATCGAGTCGTGTGAAGGGGTCGAGCGCCGTCACCATCCCCACCGGCGCGATCGCGCCGCGGGCAAGGTTGGCCAGACCGGTGATGGCGGTAGTGGCCACGCCCCCCTTAACGCCGATGAGCCACAGACCGATGCGATTGCCTGCCGGAGGAGCTGCCATCGATAAATTCCTGCTGTGGTTCGGGATGTCGTGCTGGAGGGGACTGGTTGTGGGTGGTATCATTCTTGCCCCGCTCCGATGCGTCAAGCATTCAAGAAGAGCCGATGTGAGCCGACGTGAGCCGACGTGAGTAGCATGAGTAGCATGGAGCAGCCCGCATGAATGCCCCGGAGTCTTCCCGCAGTCTACAATTGGCACAGCGCATGCGAGCGCTGGAGCCCTCCGCGACCCTCGCTATGGCAGCCCGGGCGTCGGCGCTGGCCGCCGGCGGCGTCAAAGTGGTCGATCTTTCGGTTGGTGAGCCCGATTTCCCGACGCCGCTCCATATCTGCCAGGCCGCCGAGGTGGCGATCCGGGCGGGCAAGACAAAATACACCCCCGCAGCCGGCATTCCCGACCTCCGTAAGGCCGTGGCCGCTGACTACTCCCGCCGCTCGGGCCTCTCCGTCACGCCGGCCCAAGTGGTCGTTTCCAACGGCGCCAAGCACGCGCTCCACAACGTCTTTACGGCGGTCTTAAATGAGGGCGACGAGGTGATCGTGCCGACGCCCTACTGGGTGAGCTATGCGGAACTGATCAAGCTCACGGGTGCCAAGCCCGTGCTGCTTTCGACACGGATCGAAGACGACTTCAAGCTGCGGCCGGAAGCTCTGCGGGCTGCGATCACGCCCGCCACCCGGATGCTCCTGCTCTGCACGCCCAGTAACCCCACGGGTGTGGTCTATACGGCCGACGAACTGCGGAGCCTGGCCGATATTGCAATTGACGCCGATCTGGCCGTCGTCTCTGACGAGATCTACGACCAGCTTGTCTTCGATGGCCAGTCGGCAGTCTCGTTTCCCACGCTCAGGCCGGGGCTTGAGTCTCGGACGGTGGTCGTAGCTGGCGTCAGCAAGACCTATTCAATGACCGGCTGGCGAATCGGCTGGACGATCTGTCCGGAGCCGCTGGCCAAGGTGATCGGCAACCTGCAGAGTCAGGAAACGAGCAACCCCTGCAGCGTGAGCCAATATGCCGCAGTGGCCGCCCTGACCGGCCCGCAGGAGTGCGTGACGCAGATGTGCCAGGCCTTCCAGCGGCGGCGGGATCTGATCACGACCCGGCTATTGGCAATACCGGGAGTGCGGCTGCCGCGGATCGGCGGCGCATTTTACGCATTTTTTGACATCCAGCCAGCGCTTGCGCGGGGAAAAAACGGGATCACGACCAGCATGCAGTGGTGCGAGGCGCTCCTCGAGCAGGAGCATGTCGCACTGGTGGCAGGCAGCGCCTTTGGCGCTGAGGGACATGTGCGGATGTCGTTTGCCGCCTCCGAGGAAAAGCTCCAGGAGGGGCTCGACCGCATTGCTCGCTTTCTGGCGTGAGCGCTTGAGCATGAGGGCTTGGGCATGAGGGCTTGGGCATGAGGAAACACGATCAGGCACGGGCCGTCGGCATCGTACTGGCAGGGGGCGGCTCAACGCGGCTCGGCCACGCAGCCAGAGCGACCGGCGGCGGCAAGGCTCTGCTGATGTTTCGGGGCCACACATTCCTGGAGCATGTCTTGCTGGCGTTGGTTACCGAAGTGCACAAACTCATCGTGGTCGCAGCGCCTGGGCAGTCGCTGCCGCCGCTCGGCGCGGCGGAACTGGTCTGCGATGCCACGCCTGGCGCTGGTCCGCTGGCTGGTCTTCGGGATGGCCTGCTGGCGGCCAGCGCGGCCGCCGACAACCACGGTCTGCCAGCGCCGGCCTTCGCGGTGGTGGCGTCGTGCGATCTGCCCCTTCTGCGTCGAGAGGTCGTTGGCTACCTCCTGGATTGTGCACGAGAATCGGGAGCGGTTTGGACAGTGCCGCTGGTGCGTGGGCACCGGCAGGTGCTCGTGTCAGTGCTGCGGTTTGACATGCTGCCGCGGATCGAAACCTGGCTGGCCACCGGCCGCCGGGATCTCCGCGGACTCCTCGGTCACGTCGCTGAAAAGACACCGCTGGCTGTGCGTATTGTGAGTGAGTCCGAACTCACTGCCATCGACCCCCGGCTTGTATCGTTTGAAGATATCGATACGCCGGCCGAGCTTGAGCGGCTGCAATCGGAATAGATCTGGCGAATATTCGCCTTCGCGGGAGGGGGTCTCGACTTCTATACTCCCCTTCCATGGCGACGCGACAATCCCGATTTGGAGATGAGAGGCGGCCGCGACGGCGATGGGCCGTCTTCTCGCGTGGCTCGCTCGCCACCCTTGCCATGCTCGGGACACTGGTCTGGTTTGCGCCAGCGGTGATCGTGCTCACCGATCTCCGCGACCGACCGCTGGAGGGTGTCTTTGCCGGCATCGATGGCCGGGTGACCAGCCGCGCGGCCGTCTGGCGGTGGTGGAACGGCATCGAATACCGCGACGTCGTGCTCCGCGACCGGAGTGGCCGGCCGCTGGTAGCGGTGCCGCGGGTGGTGGTCGACCGCGGCCTCCTGAGCCTTCTGCTCAACCCCGCTGATCTCGGTGCGGTGCGGCTGATTGGCGGCGAGGCCCTCGTGGAGGTGCGGCGCGGAGGCAGCACGATCGAGGACGTGCTCGCCCCCTGGCTGGCCACTCTCATGCAGGCACCAAGCGCGCCGGCGTCGTTTGAACTGGAGGTCGTCGACGCCGCTGTTGAGTTGGTCGATCTGGAGCGCCATGAAGCCTGGCGGATCACCGACCTGTTGGCGGCCGGCACCGTGCGGCCCGCTGCAACCGTCGCCGGCTGGACCATCTCCGGACGGATCCGCTCTCCAGGTCGGCCGCTGGGCGATCTCGCCGCGGCGGCCAATCGAATCGCGTCGGACCGGGTGCAGGACTCTGCCGGACCGGGCGGAGCACTGCCGGCGGCACAGGCAGCGACGGCTGGTGATCGATTCGCCAGCGGGCAGCCGAACGGTCAGGCCAGCCGGCTCGATCGCACGACCGTCGCGGCAGGCGCCACTGCCATCCTGGCGCGGGAAGGCGGCTGGTCGTTATCGTCCCCCGAAAGCCCATCAAGCACGCAGCCACGGACCCTCGCCGTAGCGGCAACGCGGCTGCCGCTGGGCGTGACGAGCGCGGCAGCCACCCGTTTTGATCTATCGCATGTGCTCGATGGACTCGCCGATATTCGGCTCGATATCTCGCTGCCGTCTGCGCAAAAAAACGCTGGCGACGCTGGTGGGCAGCCGCGGCCGCAGGGTGTGCGGCCCGGGGCGGGAGCGGTGCAGGTGGCGGGCGTGGTGGCAGGCTCACGACTGGCGATCCGCCGGGCTGACACGCGGGCCGAGCTTGTCACGGTCGAGCAGGGCGAGATGCCGATCGATCTCTCGGTTGACAACGATCGGATCACCGTGCGATCGCTCAAGTTTACCTCTCCCTTACTCAAAGCCGAGGCTGCTGGCCGGATCAGGATGCCAGCCGGTGGCACGTGGAATTGGGCCGAGGCACTCGTGGAAGAAAATTTCTCGGTGGCCGTTGATATCGATCTGGCTGCTGCGGCCCATGCCATGCCGGGAGGTCTCGCCGTGCGGCCCGATGTTCGGCTCACTGGCGGACAGCTGCAGATTTCTGCCGTCTCGCGGGCCGATGGTAACGAGCGTGTGCTCGAGGTACGGGCGGGTGTCCGGGAGCTGGCTGCTGTGCAGAGCGTTGTCATTTCGGCGGAGGATCGTCAGGCCGCCGGCGGCAGTCGCCAGCAGGAGCGGCCGTTGCGGTGGAGTGAGCCTTTCACAGCCTGGCTGCGGGGACGGCGTGGTGCGGTCCGCGGTGACCGATTTCGAATCGAGGAGGCGCGGATAGCTTCACCAGCGATCGAAGTCTCTGCATGTGGGACTGCGGAGTCGTCGACCGTGCAGTGGACGCTCGATCTCGACAAGCTGGTGACGGAAGCGGGTGAGGTGCTGGAACTGGAGGGCGTGAAGCTGGCCGGCATGGCCCGAGGACGGATCGATCTCCAGCGGGTAGCCGCCACGGCCGCTACGCAGGCGCAGATATCTGCGAGTCTCTCAAATTTTGAACTGGCGCGGCCGGGCCGGCCCGCCTGGCGGGATGCCGAGATCGCGATCCGCGCCGAAGGATCCGGCAGCATGGCCGGTGCCGCCGTGCTGATCGATCAGGGGCATGCAGTCGTGTCGGCGACTGATGACCGGCTCGAAGTGACACTCACCGGCGGCGCGCTTGTGAACGTACCGCCGCTTGTGGGCCAGACGATCCAGACTGCCGGACAGACTGCTGGTCCTTGGCTGCGGGCCGCCCCCGGCAGCCAGTCGATCGCAGCGGACTGTTCACTGGAGGGCGATTTGGGCCGCTGGCACGCGCGGTGGGAAGGACTGCTGCCCTCGACAACTCTCCGCGACGTGGAGCTGGGCGGCGGTGTGAAGGCTTCGGCTGCGCTGGCTGCGCAGGGAGATAGCTGGCAGATCACGCGGGCTGGTGGCGAGGTGGAAAAGCTGACGGTGAAGTTTGCTGGTCGGCAGATCAATGAACCTCGCGCCGTGGCCAGTGCCGCGGGGGCCTGGAATCCAGCCACCGGACAGGTGGAGATCGCATCAGCCGAACTCCTGACCCCCACCCTTTCGCTGCGGACCGGTGGCCTCGCCGTGCTGGCCAGCCGTGGTCCGCTCTCAGCCGACGGACGCGTTCCCGCGGGCAGTCTGATCGACAGGCTGCGGGGCAAGGTGCAGTGGCAGGCGGATGTGTCGCGGCTGGAACGCTGGCTTCTGCCGGTGGCGATCGCCGAATACTGGCCGGCGAGCGGCCGGGCTTGGGGCACAGCCGAAATTCTCGACACACCGATTGGCATGAACGTGCTGATTGAGGCCACGGGCAGCCAGCTCACGCTGGCGGCCGCGGCCCCCGCCGCTGGCAGCGGTAGCGAGGGTGCTCCCGCTGCGAAGCGGACCGTCGCCATCGCACCGACCGTGCTCTGGACCGAGCCACGGACAGCCGTCGTGCTGGAGGTGACCTGTCCGCCGGGCCAGCGGGCCGACCAGATGATTGTCAACCAGTTGAAGCTTGAATCGTCGACACTCGCCGTTACCGCGGCTGGCAAGATCGACGACTGGTCGTCGCGGCGGCTGATCGAACTGGGTGGGAGCGTGGCCTACGACTGGGAGCAGGTATCGCGGTTGCTCACGCCATGGACCGGCGGGCGGATGCGGCTGACCGGCGCTGGAGCGCGGCCGTTTTCGTTCCGCGGTCCCCTCAGCACGGCCGTGGCTGAAGGAGCCAAGGCGGCTGGTGTTGCCGGAGAGCAGCTGCAGCTTCCGGGCGATTGGCTGGCCGGGAGCCGAACCACGGGAAATGAACGCATGGCCCAGGTTGTCCTGCCCAGGCCCAGCGCTCTAGCGCGGTCAGGCGGTAGTGTCGCTGATCGGCTGCGGTCGGTCTCTATCGATACCTCGGCGGCATGGAATACCGCCGACATCGGCGGCTTCCAGTTTGCACCCGGCGAAATGCCCGTGCGGCTCTTTGAGGGACAGCTTGCGTTGGGGCCGTTCGACGTGGCCGCCTCGGGTGGCCGGGTCCGCGGGAGTCCGTGGCTGCGGCTCTTGCCACTGCCGGGTGAACTGATCGTGCCGCCGGGCCGCTGCCTCGATCGCGTCCTGCTCACGCGGCAGCTGTGCGATCGCTGGGTGACATGGCTCGTGCCGCTGATCGGCCAGTCAACCCAGACTCAGGGCTGGATGAGCGTCGATGGAGCCGGCGCGCGGGTGCCGCTGGCCGATCCCTTCGGCGGCGAGGCCTCGGGCCAGATCATCTTCGAGAATCTTGAGAGCACGCCAGGAGATAGCGTGCGGCCGCTGGTCAACCTCCTCGTCAAGCTCCAGTCGGCGATCGATCCGCGGTTTGCGTTTGGTGATAAGGCGGTGCTTCTACGCGTGAGGCCGGAGCCGGTGAGTGTCCGACTGGCCGACCGACGGCTCTGGCACGAGGGGCTGGTGATGGATTCTGGCCAGCTCGTGATCCGCTCGGCGGGGAGTGTCGGCGCTGATGGAACGCTCGCGATGGTGGTGGAGGTGGCGTTTCGCGGCGACATCGTCGGCGCGACTCCGGTGGTGGGGCAGCTGTTGCGGACGCCGCTGGCGATCCCGCTGAGTGGGACGGTGCAGCGGCCGCAGTTTGACGCGCGGTCGATGGACGTGATCCTGGCGCGGATCATCGAAAACACCACCGAGGCGGTGATCGGGCCACAGCTCAGCCGAGGCCTGGAAACGCTTTTTGGTAATCCACCGCCGCCAGAACCGTTGCCGCCGGGCGGCGGCCGGTAGCGGTGGGGGGTCGGCCGCAGCTTGATCCACGGCACCAGACACTGCACGGCCATGCAAAAGACTCCATCTGATGAGCTTCCGACCGCCTATTGGATCGTCGACCTCGTTGTCACAGCGGTTGTGACATTGGCGGAGGGCGAGTCGCTCACCCGCGACGATTTCTTCGACTGGCTCTGGCAGGAGAGTGGTGAGGGTGAACTGGTTGGCATCGACGAGGGGGCTGTGACCGTGGCCGATGCCGTCGCGCTGGGACTCGTCGTGTCCGACGTCGTGATCGACGCTGCCGCGGCCCCCGCCGATCGCGACTGGGTGGCCAGTCTCAAAGCAGCGACGGTCGCGTGCTGGTGCGTCAGCGAAGCTGCCGCCCGCGCACTTTCCACGCGGCTTGCCAGCGCGAGTGGCTGTCGGGTGGTTGGCATTCGGCCCGACATGTCTGGTGACAGTGGCGACGACTGGAAAAGCGGCTTCGGCCCGATTGCCGTGCCGGGGTTTGGTGTCATCCGGCCGGCCTGGGAGGAGGGGATCGCACGGACGAGTGACGCTAGCACAACGGTCTTCATCGATCCGGGTGTGGGATTTGGGACGGGCGAACACGAGACAACGCAGCTTTGCCTGGCGAGCTTAGCGGCTTGGCAACGGGAGGGCGGAAGCATCGGGCACGTTCTCGACTTTGGGAGCGGCTCGGGCATTCTGGGCATTGCCGCAGCGGTCTCTGGGGCGGAGCGTGTCGATGCGATCGAGATCGACCTGCGGGTGCATGACACGATTCGGTCAAACGCCCGTCGCAACGACGCGACGCGTTGTGTCTCTGTCGCCGCGCACGTTCCCGCCGTGGAACACCCCTACGATCTGATCTTTGCCAACATCGTGGCAGCGGTGCTCTTGGAGCAGGCAGACATGCTCTGCAGCCGGCTGCGGCGCGGAGCGGGCGACGGGGCCGGGCTTGAGAAAAAAAGCTGCCTCATTCTCTCCGGGCTTCTGGCTGGAGATCTGCCGGAAGTTTTGGAATGCTACGCCCGCGTGGTCGGTGCTCTGCCTGTCCATACATCGCTGGGCGAATGGCAGTGTCTGCGGTTCACGGTGGCAGACAGTCGACACGGATCTCAATCAGCATCTGGCGGAGTAATTTGCCCAGCACGTACTCAGCCCCAGTCTTGGTGATGTGCGATGAATCGGAATACCAGCATTCGGTGTCTGTACCCATCCGCGATACCCCGTCGGCACCGAAGCATGGCTCTCCCATATCGATAACGCGGAGCCGGTCCGAAGGGAGCTGTGCGACGACATCGAGCACCAGGCTGTTGTGGCGTTCATGGGACGCTCGATTGATCCCGATGAGATCCACGGCACGGCGCAGGAGATGGGCCTGGATAGCCCGCTGCTGTGGCGACTCGAAATGCATGGGGAAATCGAGCAGTACCCACAGCGTGGCGTTGATCGACTCGCACTCGCGAAGGACCACGTCGAGCCCCCGCCCCATGATCTCGGGCGGGGTGAGACGCGGCTGATCATCAGCGTGAATGCTGGCGATGCCTCCGGCACCGTGGCGGGGCACATAGGTGCTCCAAGTCGCCGCCAGAATCACATGCCTTGGTCGTTGGTTGCGGATCCATGCCAAAACGTCCTCCTGCCATTGACGATTGGCGTCTGGCCCGATTCTGCCCCAGCGTGAGGGAGGAAACCAGGCGCCGGGGATTGGAGGCGTGGCCCCCGCGACCGCGACAGCACCCCGGATGCCCAGTTCCTGCGCCAACTCATCGAGTGTGGCCGCCACGCAGTGTGCATGACTGTCTCCCCAAAGCAAGAAGCAGGTTCCAGACTGGTTTGCGGTGCCCACGGGCGGCAGATGAAAGGTACCGTCTGCGCGCGGGATACCGTCGTGCCAAGAGGTTGTGCCGACTTGAACCTCCCCAAAGCAGAGTTCTGCCGCGGTGAATCGAGCGGGTAGTCCGCCTGACTGAACGATCGCAAGAGCCAGTGACAGCACGCCGCCACTGGCGACCAGCCCCCAGCACGCGGTTCTCCATCCGCCACGGTCTGCCGGTTCGGTCGCGGCAAATCGAATGCGAAACGGCGACTCCACCCACCGCCACGTTGTGTAGGAGAGGATCACGACCGCAGCGAGCGCGGCCGCCCTCAAGGACGCAGATGGTGACGGCCCCACGACATACTTTAGAAATGCCAACAGCGGCCAGTGCCAGAGGTAGAGTGAGTAGGACATGCGTCCGATCGTCACGAGCGGCGGGAGTGCCAGCAGCCGGCTCGTGAGTGTTCCGCCACCACTGCCGGTGGCGATCAGCAGGGCAGCGCCCAGACAGGGCGGCACCGCGGCTGCGGCGGGAAAGAGCGTGGTACGGCTGTAGAGGAAGCAAGGCCCGATCACCAGGCTGAGGCCGAGCACGCCGACCAACTCCCGCCAGGGCCGCGACTGTGGGAGCCGCCAGGGGACGAGTGCCAGCAGCGCTCCGACGAGCAGTTCCCAGGCCCGGAAAGGCAGCAAATAGAACACCGCCTTGGCGTGTGTCGACAGCCAAAACATGCTCGCCGCCAGACTGACGATACCCGCCACGATGACCGCAGCGATGCACACTGCACGGCCGCATTTCCAGAGGAGCATCAGGGCGAGTGGGAAAAACAGATAAAACTGTTCCTCCACGGCCAGGGACCACATGTGGAGGAGCGGTCGCTGCTCCATGGCGGGCGCGAAGTAGTCGTCGGACAGGCTGTGCCAAAACTGCACATTGGCCAACATGGCAGCCTGCGCTCTGGCGTCTTTGGCGGTGGCGACATAGTCGGTGGGCAGCATGACAAAGTAACCGACTCCTAGCACAGCGAGTGTGACGAGCACTGCCGCGGGCCAGATCCGGCGGATGCGACGACTCCAGAAGTCAAGCAGTGAGAACGTGCCCCGATCAAGGTCGGCGGCGATCAGCCCTGTGATCAGAAACCCCGAGATCACGAAGAACACATCGACGCCGACGAACCCGCCGGGCAGTCGCCTGGTGGCATGAAAGACGATCACCGCCAGCACGGAGATGGCCCGGAGCCCATCGATGTCTGGCCGGTAGCCGGTCGAAATCATGCCAACTCCGAATGAAAACGCAGGCGGCGGTCGAGTGACGCGATCAGTCGCTCGAGCCTTAGGCCATACGAAAAATGCTCGACCTCGAGACGGTGTCGCGGAGAATCGACATAGCGAATCGCGGTCGCTTGTGATGGCCGTTGGCGAGCCCGATAGAGCCACGCTGCGGCCTGCGGCGCGGCCTGAGCGGCCAGGGCCATCCGGGCAACGAGTTGTGACTGCAGGTCAGTCAGCCCCCACTGCCCGCTATCTGGCTGGATGAGGCCGACCACGGCGATGTCATTTCGCGTGGGATGCAAGAGATTTAAAAAGAGCTGTGGGCAGCCGTCGGCGTCGCAGCAGAGATGCTGTGGATCGATAAACGGCAGCGTGAGACGGTAGCCGGTCGCACAGATCACGATGTCGAATTCTTCCCGGCGTCCATCGGCAAAGACGGCTGTCTGCCCTTCGAACCGAGACACGTCGCTCGCCGAACGAATGTCGCCAGAGTCGATGCGCTGACCAACCTCGGCGTTGACAACCGGATGCGTTTCCCAGAGCCGGTGGTCGGGCCGAGGCAGACCGTGGTGCCACGGCAGGCCGATCTCCCGATCGATCGCTTTGAGACTCACGAGCCGCCGCAGCCAGAGCGGTAGTCCCATTTTCAAAAGCCGTTCACTGCGGAGATCAGCCGGTCGTCCGCGGATGAACCGCGGCACAAAAAAATAGCCCCGCCGCATCGAGAGCACTGTTGTGGCCGCCCGGCCTGCCGAGTCGACGGCGATGTCGCAGGCTGAATTACCTCCGCCGATCACGAGCACACGCTTGCCGGTGATATCGACCGGCTGCGTGGGGGATTTGTAGTGGCAGGCATGCAGGAGTGGGCCAGCAAACTCACCTGGAATATCCGGAAACCGCGGCTCGCGGTTATGGCCCGTAGCGATTACGACGCCGGCATACCGCTTTAGATTCTGTCCCGCCACCTGCACAGTCCAGCCGCCGCCGGGAGCCGGCTCGACCCGTTCGACGACGGCATGCGTGCGGATCTGCGGCACAAGGTGAAAGTGCTCGGCGTAGCTGCGGAGATACGTCAGGCACTGGCTGTGGCTGGGATAGGCCGGCCACGCTCGTGGCATCGGAAAATCGGTGTATTCGGTGAGTGACTTTGAACTGATCAGTCGCGTTGATGCAAAGACACTCGATGCGGCCGAACCGAAATACCAGTTGCCGCCCACATCGTCCTCGCGTTCGAGGCACTCCGCAGGGATACCGGCCGCAAGCAGGTTTTTGAGCGCCGTCAGGCCCGATGGGCCGGCGCCGATTACGCACCAGGGCGTGGCGGGCGATGCCTCTGGCGTCACGGCGACCGCCCTTCGCGGAGGATGGCCGTGATGGCGGCTGCCAGTCGGTCGAGATCGGCTGGCGTGTGGTGCCACGACAGGCTCACCCGCAGAAGGCTTTTTCCGTGGGGCACACTCGGTGGCCGGATCGCCGGCACGAACAAGCCACTGTCGGCCAGCTGCGCGGAGGCGGTGACCGCCGCCGTTGCCCCGCCAACCACGACCGGCAGAATCTGGGCGGTGGCGCCACCAATCTCGATGCCGCCGCTGGCCAGCCGCTCACGAAACGCCGCCGCCCGCTCCAGCAGTTCGTGACGCCGGTGAGGCTCCTCTTGAAGCAGCGCGATCGCCCGCGTTGCCGCAGCGGCCACCGCGGGCGGATGAGCCGTCGAGAAGATCCAGGCCCGAGCGGTGTGCTTGAGCCAGTGGATCATTTCGGCATGGCCGGCAACAAAGCCTCCGGCGGCGGCCAGCGCCTTGGAAAGCGTGCCGACGCGGATGTGAACGCCGTCTGCGCAGCCTAGTTTCTCGACGAGCCCGCTGCCCCGTGCTCCGAAGACGCCTGTGGCATGCGCCTCATCGATCATCAAGATCGCCCGGTGCTTCCGGGCAAGTTCGCAGAGATCCTCAAGCGGTGCGACTGTGCCGTCCATCGAGAAGAGCGAGTCGGTAACGATGAGCCGGCGGCGGGACGCGGCCGCCTGCGACAAGCTCGCGTCGAGCGCCGCCATGTCACGGTGTGGGTAGATCGCGACTTGGGCTCGCGAGAGCCGGCAGCCGTCGATGATGCTGGCATGGTTACGGGCGTCGCTAGCGATCAAGTCACCCGGGCCGACGAGCGCCGCGATCGTAGCGGTGTTGGCGGCAAAGCCACTGGGAAACGCCAGTGCCGCATCGACTTCCAGCAACCGAGCGAGTGCCTGCTGGAGCTGCTCGTGTGCCTGCGAGTGGCCGCTCACCAAGGGGCTCGCCCCTGCGCCAAAACCTTCCGCACAGGCGGCCTTCGCGGCCGCCTTTGTCAGTCGGACATCGCCGGCGTAGCCGAGGTAGTCGTTGGAACCGAAGTTTGTGAGTGTCTTCCCATCGAGATCCACCTCGCGGCCCTGCCTGCCGGACCGGACTCGCGGCGGCCGCTCCAGACCCGCGGCGCGGAGGGCAAGCATGTCGGCGGTGATCCAGGCGAGCGGGCGTGGCAGCGGCGTGCTGCCGCACGGCTGCTCGTGGAGAGTCGTCACGGCCGTAATGCGGCAGGTCATGCGGACTCTTGTTTCGCTTTGGTCAGGCTTTGTGGCGGCCGAGCTGGTGCGCAAGTTTTACAACCGTGCGAAACTCGGCCGCCGTGACGGGATGGACGGAAAGCCGGCTGCCACGGCGGAGCAGTTCCAAGCGGGCGAGAGTTTTCACGCCGCGGAGTTCGTCGAGTGAAATCTCGCGCGGAAAAATCTCTACGAGCTTGACGTCAACCATCGACCAGATCGGATTCTCAGGTGAAGCCTTCGGATCGTAGTAGTCGCTTTTTTTGTCCCACGCCGCGGGATCGGGATAGGCCGTGCGGACGATCTGGACGCTGCCAGCCACAGCCGAGGGTGTGGCATTTGAATGGTAGTAGAGCAACTGGTCGCCGACCTGCATCGCCCGCAAGAAATTCCGGGCCTGGTAGTTGCGGACGCCTTCCCAATGGGTCGTCTGCCGCTTCGCCTTGGCGAGATCACGGATTGAAAAGACGTCCGGCTCGCTCTTGATCAGCCAGTGGTGAGAGTCGGGCAAGCTGGTCATAACGGTTTTGATTATTTGACTGAGGCTCGAGGGATGGAGTGATCGGCTCCATCATAGCGGCCAGACGGCTGGCGTCCTGCCCGCTGAATCGCCAGAAGAGGCCCGGATGAATGAGGAACTCGCAAAACGTCGAGGTCACAAGCCCGCCCAAGATCACGGTCGCCACGGGATAGAGAATCTCTCGACCGGGCTTGAGGCCGTCGACCACCAGCGGCACCAGACCGACGCCCGCCGTCAGGGCGGTCATCAGCACCGGTGCGAGCCGCTCCAGACTGCCACGGCGCCGGCCAGGTCGCGGCCCTGAGTGTTGCAGCGAATCACGATCCGCCGGCGGGCATTCTCCCGGTTGACTGAACTGGGGCCGAGGCCAGCCCCAATCTCTGCCAGCGTGCCCAGCTCCACCTGCTCGAGAAGCACGGGCCGCACATCGCTGGCCTTGACGGGTACGCGTTTTAAGTCTTCGATCACCCGCTGGGCATCGGGCCCAAGGCGGCCCAGAATCCGGATCGGCCGCTCGCTCTCCCCCTCGGTTGCGAAGCCACCGCTGGTGTTGATATTGCTGGCGGCCAGCGCCTGCTCCACGTCTTCCAGCGACACACCGTATTCGAGGAGCGCCGCGGGCTCAACCAGGATTTGATACTGCTTCCGCTCGCCCCCCTGCACGAAGACCTCTGCCACGCCTGGAATCTTTCGGAGCCGGGGCCGCACGACCCAGTCGGCGGTCGCACTTCAAGGCCGAGGTTGCTGCGGGCCTCGGGTGAGAGCACAACAGCGGTCGTGTCAGCGGCCCAGGCGGAGCAGACTGCCGCGAATATGAAGGTGCAGGCTGCGACGGTCTGTGTGACTGAATTGGCCATGCGATCGAAGACGCCTGAACTCTCTTTATTCTGGCTAGGCGCGCTCTCGAGGCAGCGTATCAGAACTCGGGCCCAAGGCGACCAAGGCGACGCTCAATCGCGGCCAGCCCAGGCAGGTCGGTCAGCTGCTTCACGCCGCGGGTGGTCCGCTTCCACCAGGCGGAGAATGAGCCGCACGGCTGAGTCACTTCTGCAAAGAGCCGCGGCAGCGACCGCTGCACCACAGATCGCGGCAACGCGCCGCTGATCTGAGGATGGGACACTGTCTGAACTGACGCGGCGGTGGCAAGCAACCCCGCCAGCTCTGGCTGACTGGCGTGCCAGCGCAGGCGCGAAAGCTCGGCCATGCGTGTGCCTACAAACGTCCACCGGGCGGCCGTCCAAGGCCAAGCAGCGTGTTGCTCGGCGGGCCACCACCCCACCAGCAGTGTCTCTGCGGGCAGATCAGCGGGCGGTTCATCCAGCGCCCACGGATGGACCAGCCAGACATGGCGGCCCGCCACGTCGTCGGCACGAGGTGATTCCCGAGGTGATTCGAGCGTCGTATCGAGGGGCCGGCCGCTGGTCGTGGGCTCTGAAACCCCGTCGCCTTGCGCTGCGATCGGTACCGCGACTGGGTCGCGGGCCAGTGCATCCAGAGCCTCATACGACGTGTCGAGAACGCTGCCGAAGCTAGCCCAAGTCCGCGGTGCGTAGCGGGCGACGTTTTCGGCATGAAAGAGATATGGCTTGCTGCTGCCGGTGCCGGCCACCCACTGCCAGCTCAGGTGATTACTGGCCAGATCGCCATCGAGCAGATGCGCGATCAACCAATCAGCGCCAGTCCGCCAGTGCACTTTGCGGAGGTGCACCACATAACTCGCCAGCCAGAGGCGGGCATGGTTATGCAGATAGCCGGTCGAGTAGAGGCTGCGCACGGCCTGATCAATGACCGGCAGGCCAGTGCGGGCCTGCCGGATGTCGGCCGGCAGGTCGCGGGCATAGGCCTGCTCGGGCAGGGGACCCTCGTGTAACGATTGCAGGATACCGTCACCGCGGTGGTGCCAGACGTGGTGAAAGTATTCCCGCCAGCCGAGTTCGCAGACGAAGGCGTGCTGGGGGTCCAGCGGATATTGCGACGCCACTCGGGTGAGAATCTCGGGCAGGCTGACGAAGCCATGCGTCACATACGGCGACAGCCGGGAGACCGCCCCCTCGATGGAGTTTCGACTGCCTGCGTAAGCGGCAGGCCGCACGGCGGCGATCCGGGCAAGCGCGCCGGCGCGAGTGGGTGGGAAGAGTGTTGGCGAAACTATTTGTGCCATAAGGTGCTTGTCTGGCAGAAGGATCAGCCCAGCGCGTACACGTGGATCGCTCAGGTCGGACAAGAAGCGCCAAAATAGCCGTTGGCATCGATGTGGGACGCCACCTCGGGCGCGACGAGGTCCCGCCAGGAAGAATCGCCCGAGCAGATTCGCGACCGCACCTCCTCGCTTGAATAGGTGCGGAGCGTGTCGGCGTCACAGGGCAGGCTGCAGATCAGGCCGTTGACCCGCAGATACTCAAGCAGGTGCGAGAGGTGTGGCGTCACCGTCACGGAGTCGGCGGTAATCACCCGGCCGTCGAGCATGTCGCGGGTGGGATGCACATAGAGCTTGACCCGGTGTGTGAACAGCCTGCCGAAGGCCTCCAGGATACCCCCTTCGAGGTGCGCGTAATGACGCTCATTAAAGAGCTCCCGCAACAGCGGAACGCCGAGCACGAGGCCGGTCTGCTCGGCATGGCGATCGGCCAGATATTCGCCGAGCGCGTGAAATGTGCCGATGTCGGTAACGAGCACCATCTTGCCGACGGCAGACAGGAGATCGACCCGGGCGAGGAAGTCGGTGTCTGCGGCGGTGCCCCGATCCCGCAGGTTGTTCATGGTGAGTTCCATGATTTCGCGGATCTCTCCCTGCTTGCCGGCTGGAGCGACCGGCGTGGGCGTTTTCGCTTGGGCGGTGTCAGCTTCGAAGGCGACCCGGGCCCGCGCCATCATCTCAAGATTTAGCTTGGTCACCGGGGCAAAGCGTCCGCGCTCGATGAGCACTCGCGTCTTGCGGATCGACTCTGAGGCCAACAGCGGCGTGCCGTCGACATCAAAGAGCAAGGCTGGCGTAAAGCCGACCCGTACCAGATGCAGGCAGAGGAGGCGGTTGTCGACAGTGCCGAAGGCGTGGCCCCGCATGTGGATCCAGTCGATTTCCAACCGCTCGCGGCCGATGGCATCGAGCAGTGTCTCGATCAGCTTCCGCGGGTCCTGCCAGTGGTGGAATGCCGCATGGATCAGGTTGACGCCCAGGCGCCCTGCCGCATCCTGCTGCAGGGCATTGGTGCTGTCGAGCAGCCGCACGTGGAGCAGGATGTCGCTGGTCTTGCTCCGCACAGCATGCTGAAACCGCAGCCCCATCCAGACATGGCACTCGTTATCCCCTTTGAACGACCGGGCCGCAGCGGTGTCGGCAAAGACGAAGAACCGTGTCCGGTCACCGCGGACGGAGTCGAGCCGTTCCTCCAGCAGTTCATACTCGTGATCGAGCATCTGCTCAATCCGTTCCCGCGAGACGTAGCGAGTCGTTTTGCCGTAGATGGCGTCGCTGACGGTCATGTCGTAGGCAGAGATCGACTTGGCAACGGTGCCTGCCGCGCCTCCCACAGCGAAGAACCAGCGGGCTACTTCCTGCCCCGCCCCGATCTCGGCGAAGTTGCCATAGATGGATTCGTCGAGGTTGAGAGTGAAGGCCCGTTGGGCCGTCGGATCGACTGCCTGCATGAGGCCGGGCGTGAATATCGGATGCATGGTTGCTGTGCCTGGGGGAGGACGGAATCAGAGCCCGGACAGGCTCAGATGATACGCCGTCGGCCCGACCTGTGTCAGGCAGCGGCCCAGTTTGGCTGTCGGCCCCGCTGCTCAAACAGGTCTGTTACCACGCCGTAGAGTTCCGCGGGATCGACCCAGAGATCGGAATCCCCCGTGGCAGTCCGCGGATCGAAGTGCCGCACGTTCACGGGCCGCGCCATGTGCAGGTGGTCGGCCAACTTACGGAGATGTGCGATCTCGTAGAAGCAGGCCCAGGGACGGTAGGGGGTGCCGACTTCGATGACCTGCACGCCAGGACGGCAAAATACCAGATTGGTGAGCCCCGCGCCATGCGGCCCAATCACGCACTCGGCCCGCTGAAACAGCGCGACAATCCGTCTTGCTACCAGCTATGACA
>Ga0194043_1000254_pt1 | contig 28124 bp, 14 predicted proteins | sample JunL4415m_MetaG_FD_161274 | JGI IMG/M metagenome (GOLD analysis project Ga0194043, IMG submission 161274) | Anoxic zone freshwater microbial communities from boreal shield lake in IISD Experimental Lakes Area, Ontario, Canada - Jun2016-L442-15m | ecosystem: Environmental > Aquatic > Freshwater >...
AAAAAAGCCAGTACCTGCCACCACGATCCAAGCGGCGACACAAGATAGATAGAGGCTGATGTGTAACCGGCCGTGAGGCTCAGAAGAAAATCGGCCCAGTATCGCAGCGGCGAAACGCGAAAAAAATCAGTGTCCGATTCACAGATCGCCTGTCGAGCCTGTCGGATCCATGGCGACGCTATTTCTTCAGCATTGTGATCATCGCTATCAACGGTTGACCTAGCTTGGGTTGTGGTTTGCATTGGGCCTCTCTATGAAGGATGAGTATTATGAATTAGGAACTTGCAAAAAAGCGATCGGGCTTCGCGACTGGCGTATGCTAGGTCTCATAAGCGAGGCCCATACCCCATGCCGTCGATCGCACCGAAAAGTCCAACCGTATAAGGATAGGCGGGCCAACGGCACTGTCGCAAGGACCTAGTGGTCGATCGGTCAACTCAGGCCACCCCAAACGTTTAGGCGATGGTCGTGGCCGTTTTCGCTCGTGCGTCCCCAACCGGCACTTTATCCACGGACTGCTCGCCTGTTGAACGATCAATGGGCTAACCGCTGATGGATCATCGCCGTTCATGAGGTATTCTTCAGGCTATCGCCTAAAGAGCACGAGCGAAGCGTTCGTGGTTATTTCTGTCGTCCTTTTCCCTTCTGCGTATGCAGTCAATTGAGTCCCGCCACGCCGAGCATGACATGCCGTCTTCCCGATTCGCATCAGTGTCCGTTTTCATCGGGTTTCTCGCCTGCGCCTTTGCGTCTTGTAGCAAATCCGCTGATTCACTCGCCGTCTCCAAGCCGCAATCCAGTGGGGTCGCGTCTACCCAGAGTCCGGTTGCGCAGCCCAACTGGATTTGGGCTTCCACGCCGGCGCCGCAACCCGATCGTGAGCGGGTGTGGTTTCGGAAGCAGTTCGCGATTGATCGCCGCTGCGAATCGGCCAAGCTCTTCATCTGCGGTGACGATGGTCTGAACGTCTTTATCGACGGCCGCGAGGTTCTCAGCAGCGATTCATGGACGACGCCAACGTTCAAAGACGTGAGTCATTTCCTGCCATCGAAAGAACGGCCCGATGGCGTGGGCCAGCACGTCATCGCGATTGAAACGCGCAATGACGCCGGCGTAGGCGGCATTATCATTCAAATGGATATTGAATCGTTCAACGGACCACCTCAGAAGATCGTCACCGACCAATCGTGGCTCGCCGTTCACGGCCCGGCCGATGGCCCGTGGATGCAGGTCGGCTACGACGATCACGCGTGGCCTGCGGCGAAGATACTAGCTCCGCTGGGCAGTGGGCCGTGGGGGAAGAAAATCAACGAACAAACTTTCACAGCCATTGCCGCGCTGCGAGTGCCGACGGCCACGCCCGTTGCTGAGATGAAAATAGCGAAGGGCTTCAGGGTCGAGTTGCTCTATGCGGTTCCGAAAGATCAAGAAGGTTCGTGGGTGTGTATGTGCCTAGACACAAAAGGGCGCATGATTGTCTGCGATCAACATGGCGGATTATATAGGCTCACATTGCCGCCGCTCGACAAGACTTTGCCGCCGACAATTGAAACGATCGACGTCGACATCGGCGAAGCTCAAGGACTCCTTTGGGCTTTCGACAGCCTGTATGTCAACGTGAACAAAGCCACCAAGTACCCGCACGGCCTCTACCGCGTTCGCGACACCAATGGCGACGATAAACTCGATCGGGTTGAAAGCCTCCGTGCATTCATCGGGGGCGGCGAACATGGCCCACACGCCGTTGCCCTTGCTCCCGACGGCAAGTCGCTGTACGTCGTCATTGGTAATCAAACCAAGCAAACAGAACTCGCCGACAGCCGGGTGCCGCTGCATTACGGCGAAGATCATCTGTTGCCTCGCATGCCCGACGGCCGCGGTTTCATGTCGGATGTGTTGGCTCCTGGTGGGTGTATCTACCGCGTTGATCCCGACGGAAAGCGATGGGAACTCATCGCCAACGGATTTCGCAACGAGTACGACGCGGCGTTCAATCGTGTTGGAGAACTTTTCACCTACGACGCTGATATGGAATGGGACATGAACACGCCGTGGTACCGACCAACGCGAGTAAACCACGTCGTGAGCGGCGGTGAATACGGGTGGCGTAACGGAGCCGGGAAGTGGCCCCCCTATTATCTCGACAGCGTCGGTGCTGTGGTGAACGTTGGCCCGGGTTCTCCGACCGGCATAACGTTCGGCTACGGAACCGCGTTTCCAGCCAAGTACCAAGACGCGTTATTTCTCTGCGATTGGAGCTACGGCAAGATCTATGCGTTGCACCTCACGCCAGACGGCGCGTCGTACACGGGGCAGCTCGAGGAGTTCGTGGCCGGGTCGCCGTTGCCGCTGACCGACATCGTGGTGAACCCGCACGATGGCGCACTCTACTTTGCCATCGGTGGTCGCAAGACGCAGTCGGGCCTGTATCGCGTGACATATACGGGCAACGAATCGACTGCGGCGACGGCGATGGAAGTCGACAGCGGAAGTGATCTTCGGGTGTTACGGCGAAAGCTAGAGACATTCCATCGTCCCGACCCTGGCGCCGTTGCTGCGGTGTGGAACTATTTGGGGCACGCCGACCGGGCTATTCGCTACGCGGCACGAATCGCACTGGAGCACCAACCGGTTGAGGAATGGAAAGAGAGAGCATTGCAGGAGCCAAACGCTCGGGCTGCGATGCCCGCGTTGCTGGCCCTTGTGCGATCGTCGGCAAACGACCCATTTCATCGCAAGGAAAACGACCCTGTCCCTGACTCCACGCTTGGAGCAGCCATTCACGCTGCACTGGACGGGATTGATTGGAGTAAGCTCTCTACCGACGAAAGGCTCGATTTCATTCGCGTCTATGCCGTGCTTTTCAACCGCTTTGGCGCGCCAAGCGAGGCCGATCGTAACCGAACGATTGCCACGTACGACGCAATCTATCCAACCGCCGATCGACGCCTCAATGCCGAAGTGAGCAACCTGCTCGTTTTTCTGCAGGCGTCGACGGCAGCAGCGAAGACCGTGGCTTTACTCGAATCAGCTCAGACGCAAGAAGAGCAGATCGAGTACGCCCGAGCGTTGCGGATGCTGAAAACAGGCTGGACTCCATCGCTGCGCAAAACGTACTTCGAGTGGTTTTTGAAGGCAGTAAACTACAAGGGCGGTGCGAGCTTTGGACTGTTTGTTGAAGGAATTAAGAAGGATGCTATTGCAACGCTCAGCGATGAAGAGAAAGTTGCGTTCAAAGACGTTCTCGAAGCGAAGCCGGGAATCCCATCGACGCTCATCGGAGCCATACCGCGTCCGTTGGTGAAGGAGTGGAAGATGGAGGAACTGCTGGCTGCCGTGCAACCTGGTCTCACTGGCCGCAGTTTTGATCGCGGTCGCGAGATGTTCGCCATGGCCAATTGCTTTGCGTGCCACCGCTTCGATAACGAAGGGGGCGCGATCGGGCCAGATCTCTCGAGCCTTGCCGGCCGATTCAGTCTGCGAGACATCCTAGAGTCAATCCTCGAACCAAGCAAAGTCGTGAGCGATCAGTATGCTGCCGTGACGGTTGTCACCCTCGACGGACGGATTCTCACTGGTCGCATCGTCAACGCGCGCGGCGATTCGTTTGCGCTCAACACGAACATGTTCGACCCAAACGCGCTGGAAAACGTAGATCGTAAGCAGATTGATGAACAGTTTCCTGCCAGGACATCGATGATGCCGACAGGGCTCATCAACTCACTGAACGAAGATGAGATCCTCGACTTGCTGGCCTATGTGGTGTCGCGAGGTGATCGGAATCATGCAATGTTTCAAAAGCACTCCGCCGAAGATCATTAAGCGTCCAAACGCAGTCCTGTGGGCACTTTTCGCAGGGTTCTCGAGGGCGTCCGCCGCCGGATGCCTGCCCGACCCACCTGCGATCCACAGTCGATTGCGGAAGTGTCGTTAGACTGGGCTATGCTCGGCGGGCAATTTTCTCGAATCGCTCGCTTGAATCAGAGCACCAGAACACAGGAGTAGTAGGCCGATGCAAAAGCGTTTTTTTTCTAGCGTTGATCTTTTGCTCGTGCATTTGATTGGAACGGCATTGTTGACTGGACTGATCTGGAGTTTTCAGATTTTGTACTTTCCGTCTATGGCGGGATGGCGGGAAGAATCATTTGGAGATCTTCAGACTGTCGGCCTCCTGCACACAGGCTTCTTACTCATGCCGCTGATGCTCTTTGAGGGGATTTCGGCGGGGCTTCTTCTGATGTTTCGTCCGAGAGGCGTGCCGGCGTGGTGTATGTGGGTGGGAGTGGGATTGATCGCTGGAATCTGGCTGAGTTCATCTTTGATTCAATACGCTGTGCAAGCGAGACTCGAACTTGGCTGGGATCCTCAAACCCACGCCAAACTCGTCGACGAAAACTGGGTCCGCACGGTACTTTGGACAGCCCGGCTGGTGCTTGTCACCGGTGCTCTGCGGCTTGCCGTTGCACAAAACAGCGACATTCATTCCAGCGGCACTGGAACGCCAAGCGATGCTCGAACGCCGTCGACTAGCGGCAACGCAATCGCGTCGGTCACGATGCGCTGACGGTCGGAGATGGTCACTCGCACGTCGGAAGCGAGCTGTCCATCGACGGTGGCCACGATGAATTCATGGCGAACTCGGCCTGTGCCAGGCTCGGTGATATGCACCGCCTTTTGGCATCCCGGCGAAACGGCGACTCGCAGGCACGGCAGATGTTCGGCAGTGGGCGACGGGTGTGTTTCGATCACGTTGAGGCGAAGTTCGTTGGGAAGCGTGGGCGGCAAAACCGTCATCCGTACGACCGAGCCAGGCAGACTTTGAATCTCAAACACTCGTTCCACTCCCGGCACGAGTTCGTTCACGGCAATCGATACTTCTGGCGTGGCGGCCACAAAGCGAAACCAAGTTTTGATATCCGCCGATGTGGCAATCGCCGGCCAATGTTTGGTAACCAGATTGATTACGGGCACGGGCCGCGAGGGCTCATACGCAATGTCGTAAAAAACATACGGTGACACGGCCACGCCACTGGCTGTTTTGGGTGTGACCTGAACCCACATTTCCACGGGCCGCGGTGAGAAGCTGGTTGGATCGCCGTTTTGAAGTGAAATCGGAAAGCTCACGGTAGTGCCTTCGCGTTTTGCCAGGTGGGCCCCGATGAACCATCGTCGCGACGGATCGACCGGATCACGTAGATTTTCTTGGCTATCTCGAAGCCCCTGTTCAGTGCCCCCTTCGTAGCGGCGAAACTCAAGCCCACGGCCCCGTCCTGCCACAAAAAGCTCCAAACCCTCAGCGCCCGAAACAGCCACTCGCCGCCGCGGCGATGACGAACCGGCATTGAGCACGACATCGTAGGTTTCCGTGCGGCCGCCAATGGACAAGGGCAGCCGGAAGGCCTCATCGATTTCCACATCCTGCCTCGACGCCGCTCCACCCTCGACATGCCATCGCACAATCCGCAGCGACTGTCGCAGAGACGCGGCGAGTTTTGCCGGATCGGTCGCTTCAAAGAATTTGCCAGCGGAATCTGTTGCCAGACTCTTGAGTTCCTGCAATCGCAATTCGCGATCGTATTTTCCAGGCATCAGATTGAATCCGATCACGTCAATGCGCACCGGCTCAGGCCTTCTAAAATTGGTTCGCGAAAGCGTTCGCAAGACATCCGAATAGGTCGTAATCGTGCCGCCCGTTTGATCGTTTGCCCCATCGGTCACGACGAGGATATGACCAGGGCCTGGGTTTGGACCTGCAAAATCGGCTCGCAGGGCTTCGTTGATCGCAAGATACAGCGGCGTTTCCCCCCCCGGTTTGATCGCATCCACAAGCGAGCGGATGCGCAGCACTTCCACCGGAGAGAGCGGTTGCATGTCGATGATTTGCTCGACGTCGTTTCCCGGCAGCAGGGAGAACGGCTTTCCATCTTTGACGGTTGTGTCGCGAGCGAGGATGCCAGCGGCAGTCAGCCCGGCCTTATAGCGGCCAGCGGTATCCCGCGACCACTGTGTGCGATGGCCGTAGAGCCACAGGGAGGCATTCCAGCCGCCAGCTTTTGAAATCAGATCGAGCACCTCGAAGAGTGCCTCGCGGCCGGCTTCCATGCGGGTGCGGCCGTCCAAAAGTTTCTGACCCATACTGCCAGAGCAGTCAAAAACAATTGCAACAGACTGATTCCTCGGCAGATCGCCGCGCACTGTCACACGAGGCTGCTGGGGCAAAAGCGCATTCCATTCGATCGTGCGAATCGTATCGGCCTTCATCACCGGCAGTCCTCTGACAATCCTGTGGCCGCGATACCACACCACCATATCGAGCACGCTCTCTTCGGTCTGTGAAAAGAACTCTGCGCCAGATGAATCGATCTTCCATTCGATGTCGGTGGGCTGTTCATCGGCACCAATTGGAAAGGGCAACCGTGCAACGGGCTTTCGAAGTAGGTCGTCGGACGTGTTGGTGACAGCCTTTGCCACGACCAACGGTGCCGCATTGACAGACGTCGCCAACCAGAGCGAAGCGATACCGGCCGGAACGCCGCGGGCGGGTGAAAGATGGACGCGATTCGCCGGCACTTCAGACTGAAAGTCGGGCGGAAATAAAATAATTCGATTCGGCGACTGCTCCAGCGTCGCGTATTCAAGCGATTGTTCATGCAGATCGAGTAACCGTTGCTCAATCTCTCTGCGGCGAGCATCGCCGTGAGCAATCCCTGTCGACCTGACAATATTGACCGATGATTCGAGCATGTTACGAGCAGATTTAAAATACCACGGTGTCTCGTCCGCAGAGAGAGCGGCCCAAAAATCTTCGATTCGGCTGGTGGCGGCAAAGAGGAGTCGGTCGTGCCACGCTGCAGCAAGATTTTTGAGTACGATGGGCACCTCTTCGAGACTCAATCGGTGGCAGGTGATGGCGGCCAGTCGTCGAGCAAAGATTTCCTCATCACCAATGAATGATGCATGAGTGAGTTCCCGAGCATCGCCGCGTGATTCCACGCGATCTTTTTCTCGCTCAAATTCCGCAATCGCCGCCGGTAGTGATCTGGCAGCTTCTCGAATTGAGAATAGCTGCATTCCAATCGTCTTTGCAAAAGCGATGTTATCGGAAGGCATCGCTCCTTCGCCTATGGTGTACCCAGAAAAAATTGGCACCAGCGGATGTACGAAAGTTTCTCGCCAGTTCACCCAGCCAGCGACGGCCTCTTTCGTCCCACCGGTAGGCTGGTCCCGTGGCTCTTTCTCGATATTCTGTGCACGGTTAACCAAGAGAAATCGCCTTTTTAAATCACGCGACCGCCTCAGGAGCCGCATGCGATCCGCTCCTTGAATCAGAGGCACCGCTAAGGCTCGTTCAATGGCTCCGAGCGTTTGCGCTGTGTCAGGCGCGCCCGTGGCGAGATTCTCGCAGGTGTCTGCATAGGCTGTTTGTAACGGCTGATAGAGCAATTCCAGTCGATTCTGTGCCACAGAGATCGCTTGCATAATCTGGCGATCGGTCGTCTTGGTATTCGATTGTGGCGAACGATCAAAAGATTGCTGCAACACTTGGTTCAGCTCGGTCTGTGTTTCAAAGAGCTGCTCCCAGTTAATTTTACGAGAGCGAAACGCGGTTGGATCGAAGTCATTCTTTATGCGAGATTCTTGTGAGATTGCCAGTACTCTCATTTCTCCTACCCACCATGCCGTCAGCCAAGGCAAGTCGCTCTTCACGGTGTCGGCATACCGAAGTGTGCGAGAGGCAACATCGCTCATCGTCAGCACCTGGCTGAAAAGCTGGTCGCTTTCATCTACGAGTTGGGCGGCATGGGCGAGTGATGCTGGATCTCCGACAAAAGTCAGATCGATAGCCAACCGCATTTTATTTTGGGCCTCGATCTGCGGCGTAAAAATTCGCGAGATCGCATCGGTGCGCACGTCGGTCGGATAGATGGCATCTTGGGACCGACTCGCCAGCCGCACCAGTTTTCCAACCAGCGGGGGAGCGTCCGTCCACACTTGATTGTCAACCCACTGGTAGAGCATGCGACTTAGATGCAGCGAAAGTGGTTCGATCCCGTCTTGATCCGGTCTGTGTCCGATCGATTCCAGCAATCGCCCGAGCATGGTGCGATCGATGGCGTTGCCTGCTTCGATCTGCTCAATCAGCCAGTCGCGAGCAATTTTGGCCCGCAGCATCCAGAGCTGAGGATCTGTTGTGGGCTTGTTTTGAATCTTTGGCGCAGGAACTGTCGGTGGCGAGAGAACGTATTGCTCCAGTGCTTTTTTCCAGAGTGCTTCGGATTCCTCCGGCAGGCGGTTCGCATTTTTTTCGACCAATGCTTGCAGCCGAAAGGATGGCATATTCGCTGTCGCGTCAAATCGTGAGACTCGTAGGTCATTCTCGATTCGCTCGACCAGCGTTTCCAGTCGCAGCAAATGGTCTGAGTAGGCAACGCCAGCACCGCGCAGAATTTCGGCTCTCAAAAGAAGTTGTTGGTATTGCTGCCACAGAATCGGCCTTTCCATGATCACGGTTTCGCGAAGAATTGCGGCAGTTTTCCAGTGCGACTCAAGCCACCAGTCGTGGTCGATTCTGGGCAAGTCATCGACTGAAATGGGGGCCTTGGCGCGTGGATTCCATGAGGTTGCCCATGCCAGCGGTACGGTATGGGCAGTGGGGCTGATCGCTGGAAAAATCTGAGGCGTTTGACGCTCTCCACGGTTGTCATTCGCCCAGCGATCGACAGCGTCCGTGACATAGGCCGCCAACTCGCCGAGATCGACCTTGCCATCTCGGTTGCCAGTGGGCTTATTATCAGCGGCACCTTCGAAGCCGATCGTAAACTCACGTGCAAAAGGCGTGGATGACTCCAGATCGCTCCAGTGCGTGACCTGCCCTGGTCCCGAAGACACCAGCACCCACAGTCGCTGGTGCGCGGCGGCTTCCACAGCGGCTTCCACTGCGGGGGCAAAGCCGCCATCCAAAACCCCCAATGGCCACTGATTGCGAGGTTGGCAGGCGTCGAGCACAACCAGAATGCCGACGCGCGCCGGCAGCGCTGCACGAATCTCACTCAGTAAAGTTTCCAGCGAGAGATACGATTCTTCCTCATCCCGACTGGATATCGAGGATGTTTCAGGAGGAATCAGACAGGGCTTTCCATCCTGATTAAGTGTGCCGAGCATCGAAAGATAAAGCACAACCATGTTGTTGTTTGGCCCACCGGGCCGCACCGTAGAGAGACGGTTGCAAAGCGCGGCGGGGATTGTTTTTGCATTGCCCTCGATGAGCAACTGGCTTTCATCGACAAAGAGAGCCGGTTTCCCATGAAACAAGCTTCCTGCCGACCGTGACAGCCTTTGGAGTTGCTGCCGATCCTCTTCGGCCATCACGATTGGCCCCAAAGGCGTGCGGTATGTCGTGGCAAATACTGCCACGATCGGCACCCGGTGTTTGATCGATAAAAGGATCCAGATCAGCGTGACTGCTAACCCAATCGCAATGACGGAGAGACCAATGCGGCGCCCAAGAAGTAGAGTTGATTGCAGGCTACGGGTTCTCGCGCCGGGCTTTTCTCGCCACGATTCGCGACCCCACGAGTGGGCGGGCGTAGGCAAAGGCACAGCGGGCTTGCCCGGCGAGCGGGGCTTACTCGATGGCTGAGACTTGCCCCGCCACGACGCTCGCGGTTGGGGTGAGTCGTTTTCAGGTTCCATGGGAAAGATATAAAGTGAAGGACATCGCCGCTGAGCACGCGAGAAATAAGGATCCTCTTTGCAAACTCAGCAGTAGATCATTTCACGATCCATGCGAACAGATCGTTTGCAGGGCTTTGGTGGGTTAGGCAGCCCTTCTCAGAGATTTTACGCCGCGAGAACCATTGGCAACCATAGGAAGGTTGACAAAAACCTCCGGTACAGCCCCCCCTCTATACAAACGGGCAGCCTGCACGGGTCGACTCATCGGAATTGATTGAATCACATGAAGCGACGTTCGGTTTTGACTCACGGGTTTGTTTCGACCAGCGGATGCGACTGCGATCGCGAGCATTCCGATCACTATACCGCAGGCTGCCGCCAGCATTCCGATGCCGCGAGAGTTCTTGGATTTATCACCAACTGCGGCCAGCGAAGACGTGCTCCGATCAACGTAGGGTGTTTTCCGGCACACTCGGCTATCCGATAGAGGGGCGATTGGAAAAGAGGCAGACACAATTTCTGAAGAGAGTGGTTCACCGATCATGCGACCAGCCTCCGCAGCGCTGTCGAACGCCAGAAGCTCAGGCAACCATCTCGAACCAGACGTATCACCGGCAAGAAATATGTCGATTGTTGGCCACTCAATCAGTCGAGGCCCTGAAGACTTTGTCTTTTTGGGAGGTGAGACAATACCTACACCAGGTGCTGGGGAAACTTTTTTGGCCGGTAGCAGATCCTTCCAGGCACGGCTTGGGGCAGGCGCCGGCCGGCCTAGCGACGAATCAGAGGTCTCTGCGACTGTTGTGTCGGGCCCGCGATTGAGTACCGGTAAACGCGCCTGCGGAGCGGTCGGCTGGGAAGCGGGCACTGGCAGCGGAATCACTTCAAACTGGTCCGCTGGTGGCGCAGGGTTTGGAATCACTCGATACGATGGTTCGCAGTCTCCGGTATCTCCACCGATCGTTTCAAATTCTTCCGGCGGTGCCATTTCGCGTAGACCAGTGACTCCAGCACCGTTACACGCACCACCGCTACAACTCTGACAGGCATTGAGTGCCTGTTCTGCCATGGTGCGCACACGAGTGCTGGTTTCGAGAAAGCAGCCTTTTTCGTCGCGTCCGTAGGCAAGTTCAGTGAGCTTGGCTCGCATTTCTGGGCTGCAGCATGGCCCTTGCCCATTACCGCCTGGGCAGTCGGCCTTTGGATCATTTTCACACTCATTGCGTTTGAGTTTGTCCTTGAGTTTCTTGTGTTCTTTGGGTGGCAACTTGCCACACAACCGCTCGAGGCAGTCGCAGAATTTCTTTTCAATCTTTTTCTTGAGGTCACACAAGGCCGCGCTGCAACCTTTGGCCTTGGCCGATGCCCGTTTTTCTTTATTGGATTGACAGGAACTCGCCGTCTGCAAAACAGCTTTTACAGCCTCGTATCGAACCGGCTCATCGGGGTCGCTCATGGCTGCGATGAGTGCAGGCCCAACTTCTGGATGTTCTGGCGTGCAGCCCATTCCAGCCAGATATTGCAGGGCCTTTTTCTTCTTACAGATTTTATGCTTTGCCGCTTTTGCCTTGGCTGCAGCTTGAATGGCAGGGTCTGAGGATTGCTGATCGGCCCCAATCCCGAGCATGCTCCAGACCGTAGATGTCTGCGCAGTGGCAGACGACGCAAATGTCGTTGCAAAAAACGCAAAAAGCGTTCCGAGAACGATCCGTCTGAGTTGAGATCCCACAGCCCCTCCCTGAGCATTTTTGAAGACTCTAGGGAGTGATCGTCGGATACGCTGGGCAAACTTCTCCGAACACAGAAGAAGACCGGTCTCGCGGAGTTTGCCGAAAAATCCACAGGCGCCACCTGCACGATTTGTAACGGCCATACCAAAGCGTATTACTTCAGTGGCAAGAGCGCACTGGCCGGTGGTGCCGGCGGTGGGCTTACCACGACGGGCACAATTTCAGAACGATAATTTTGGTTTCGAATTGGGCCGGTTGCCTGCAGTTTGTATTCCCCGGCGTCCACATCAGAGAATTTGAACTTCCCTTCTTTGTCGGTCTTGATGGGCTTTGGAACGCTCGGGCCGTCGGCCGTGACCAGAACGCCCGCCTCTCCTTTCCCATTCAAAATAACCCGGCCTTCGATGCAGTTTCTGGCAACCACAGCAGCGGCAGTCAACCAGACGCGATCCGGGGGATCCGAAAGCCCCGCTCGATCAAATGCCCGGACAAGGAGTAGCGTTTGCTTGCCCGGCGGAAGCGTCGTTGTGACGACACGCAGTTCGTACGCGCCGCCTCCTAAAGAGACTGCCGGTTGCCACGCCTCCGCTGATCCATTGCCCTTGGTATCGATTCCCCATTCAACGCGATCGACCCCTGAAACTCCCGGCAGATGCTTTGTGGCTGCCGCTGCAAACGACTCGCGAGGGTCATCCATCACGCGGACGGGAACCACCAGCGGCTTGCCAACCGAGACATTCATGCTCGGCGGAGCCTCCACCACGGGGGCTCTGGCGTCAAACACCATCTGGCGTTGGTCGGCCAAGGGCTGCTGAACGCCAGGGATCGATAGCCTTGCCTGCGCAAGAATATCGATATTTTCAAAGCCTTCTCCGGAAGTATTGATTTTCCAGTCTTGCACAGTGGTCATCACCGCAAGCGTTCCCGGAACAACCGGCTTGTCTCGCACGAATTCGACCTGTCGATCAGCCGCTGCACTCCAGACCACACGGTCCTCGCGAGAAGCGCTTGGATCTCCGCGATCTTCGCGAAGGCTCAGCGATACAGTGCTTGTGGCGACACCATTTTTCATTCGAAACGAATCCGGAGGTGCATCGACTGCCACGCGGAATCCAACGATGGCAGCCGGGGCTTTGACGAGAGTTTCTTTCGCTATCGGATCGATAAAAGAGATATTGCGCCAGTCATACTGCGCGCCTTGCCGCTCGCCGTCAGTGGCTTGAGAACAGTCGACGGCCATCACCATTGCGCGTGGATATCCATCAATATCAATGGCCAGCCACGCCCGACCCGATCGATCGGAACCATTCCAGAATGCCACCAGCACATCGGCAGGACGCGACGGCGTGAGGAGAGCCTCACTTTTTCGCATCTCGATGGGCTGGCGGCCGATCACCGGAAAAATGGAGAGCGGCTTCATTGAAACCCGCATGCCATTCGGAGGCAAATCCACCCCTTTTCCAGCAGCGTCGCTGGCCTTCACCTCGACGGTGATCGTGCGTTCGCGACTGTTCCAGATGGCCGTTGGGACAAGGAGCGTACGAGGATGCTCGACTTCAAAACAAAGTCGTGTGAGCCAAGCCCGTGGCGGTTGTCCGGCCGTGATTTCTCGTACGAGTACGGCAACATCAGGTCCGATTGGAATGGGAGCAGGGGCGGGCGGGGCGGCAGCCGGTGGAGTGCCCGCTGGGGCAGGCAGCGGCAAGATCGCGGGGGCTACTGCCTCGGGAGGAAGTGGCAGAAATGTTATCGATTGTGAAACTGGCAGTTCCACTTTTGCAATTGCGGCCATCTTTGCAAGCGTGGATGTACCAGCCACAATTTGGGCGGCTGCTTCTTTCCAATCCTTTTCTCGGGCTCCAGCTTTCTGGCTGGACGCAACGGAGTAGACCTCGACTGATACCGTGCGGGGAAGAGGGGCTTCGTTTTCGAGTCCTAGCTCCCACGCCGTGACTCGGCCCGGCAGGCAAGGCAGTTGCACCGTCGATTGGACCAGAGCATCTGACGCAACGGAGTCTGTCAACACGCGAGAGCGGAGCCAACCGTTGCCAGTCGCCGCGTTTGCGACTGGAGTGCGACGTACCGAAAGGGTGACGGTGCGCTCCGACGGAAGCTTGACATACAGCTCAGTCTCCTCGGTTCTCCCCCCAATCTCCAGAAGGGCTAGCAAACGCACCTGCCCATCGAGATCAGTCTCAGAGGCTTTTCGGTTTGCGAGTATTTCCAGACGCAGCCCCTCTGCCCGTAGCGGAAGATCAGACAAAATGCTGCCTCGATTCGGATTGAGTATGCCACCGCCGCTTGCTCGCACCTGCATGTCCGCCGGATCGTAACGGAGACGAAGCGTTGCGTTGACCGGCACCTGCTTTTTATCGCGATCACCAAACACGAGTCTGATCAGCGTAGGCCTTTGAAATTCGAGAGCAACGCCATCGATCGGCTGCAAAACTATTCCAACGGCATCCACAACTGCCCAGCGAGGAATGGAAGCAATTTCAACGGTGGAAAGATTCTCTGCATCACGCGGGTCGAGAATACGAAGCAGTGCCGCACCACGATCGGTCTCCATGAAACCACCGGAACTGATTGTTGTCGAATCCACTTCAGACGCCGCTTTTGAGTAGAGTTGAGAAAGCTTTGCTGCCAGTTGGAGGATTTTCTGGACGGCAACTTTTTCGTCACTTGCAAATGAGGCGAGCGACTCGCAGGCCTTTCGAACGTCCGCAATTTCACGGACTGTTTTGGCGATCTCCGGCGGCGCGCGGGACGTTGAATCGGAGAGGATACCGGCGGCATCCACGATTGCCGCGAGGCTGTCGACAAGCACTGCGATATTCTCGAGATCCATGCGTTGAATGCGAATAGGCGTTTCGGAGGGGAAGGGCACTCGTCCAAATGCCAAAAGCATGGACTGGTCTTCTGGTGGCGTTTCGTTTGATCCAGCATCCGTCCCTGATGATTGATCCCCAGACAGAGTCGCTTGCGCACTCGGCCGGATCATCGCCAGAAGCGAATCCCGCCGAGGCATTGATAAAAAAGGAAGCGTCAGGGCCGCGGAGCACTCTCTATACGAAACGGTGGATTGATTGATGGCTCCGCTGTCGAGCAGGTTGACAAACAAAAGGTCGACCAATTCATTGAGTCTTGCGACAAGTAAGGAAACGCTTCGAGAAACGTCGTCCAAAGGATCTAGCCGCAGCGGCTCGTCATTCGACGAAGAAATCGAGGGAAACCCATTGATGATTGAACTCAAGCGTGCAATCTGAGAGATGGCAGTGCGAAGAGTGGCGGGTTCGAGCGGCAGCGTGCCAGAGCCGCCCGCAAAGATGGCGTTCAGGTTGACCGTGGCGAGCAAGGAGACGACGGCGTCGTTGCGCACGGCAATCGCATTGCGAAATCGAGGAGGAGCATTTTCCCAGGCCTCAAAAAAATGTTTCGACTCGGCTTTTGCGAGCGTCTGCTGGAGAGAGACAATCGGCGACGAGCGAATCCCAACAGCCTCCGCTGCATTCGAATGAGACGAAAGATTCGCCAAATCGGCGGTGAATTGATCGAGGAAAGCATTGGTTCGCAAAGAGCCCGAATCGTTTTGGAGAGCTTGGAGCTGTGCGGAGCCTGCCAAAGCCACAAGCTCAGCCCAGAGGTGCGGCGCGAAATCAACTAAGGCTGGTCGCACTTCAAATGCTGTCGCCTGTTTGCGACGAGCGTTTTGTTGCTCGATCAGTTGCCAAAGGTTAGGCGGCAACACCTCGGGCTCGGGCGGGGGTGGAGGGATCGCTGCCGGCGGCTTTTCGGGTACAGCGGCTGGTGCGGGCGCAGCGGCAGCCGGTGGTGTGCCGTCCGCAGGTGGCGAGGCCGTGCTCGGGGCCGCTGTTGGAGACGCTGCGGCAGCAGCGGGCGGTTCTCCCGTTGCTGGAAATGCAGGACCGGCATCTGGCTTGGCAGCGTCTTTTTCGGCGGCAGTCAGAACCACGCCTGCGGAAAACCTCGTTGCATCCAAGCGCAAAGCCTTGCTTGCCGGCTGAAAAAGAGCCGGCTGCCGGTCGCTCGCGGCGGGTACGTTAGCCGATTTTTTTGGCAAAGGGTTTTGCGACGGACCGGCCGGAGACTTCTGCGGAGGCACCGGCGCAGGCTGAGCTACTGGAGAGGATGCCTCAGCTTTTTTTTCTGGGGCAGTCGGCTCCTGTTTTTCCTGACTGGGCTTCTCTGAGGCAGGCTTGTCTTTCGCAACTTTTTTCTTTGCCGTTGGCACTCGCACAACCGTAATATTTGGCGGCACAGAGGAGAGCGGCACGCGACCTACGCCGAGCTTCCACACCACGGGGTTTTGGAGACTGCGACCGCCACTCGACTGCCGAGCCCACTGGCTTGTCCAAGCGGAAACAAAACGGAGGAGTTCGTCGAGTTCCACCAAAAGATCCCCATCGCCCCAAGGAGCTGCGTCGGCGGCTCCCGAAAGACCGAGTTCCAGCGACCGGGCAAAGAACGTGCGTCGCTCGGGTAAATAGGTTCCCGAATATTCAAACAGATCGTGAGACCCAACAACCCAGTTTGCACCTGTAGCTTTTCTTTGAGGCTCTGCAAATTCATCGTCGAGCATCTTCGGAACCAGTCCTGCAATCACGCCGGCGCGCGGATCCCAGCGAAGATCTCCGAAATCGATTGCGACTAACGTCGTCGTCGACGATTCACGACCGATCGACTCGACAAGCTCTCGCATCGGCACAAGGCCCCGAGGCCGATCCCCTTCGATTCGAAAGTCACTGGCAATCAGGCAGACCTTATTGTTGAGAGGGTCGGTGCGTTCGATGCCGTCTGCATCGAGCGACGGTGGAGCAACCATCGACTGTGCTCGCACGTAGGCCACCAACACGTCCTTCGATCGTAAAGGAAGATTGAAAAGACGATTGCCGAGTTTCTCCCGAATGGCAGCGGATGTTTCAAAACCAACTAAGTGCACTGAATCGGTTGTTTGATCGGTTGGCAGCGAGTGCGCCAGCGACGCGGCCAACGCGGTCTTGTCTTCAATGGCAAACGGAACTGCTGCGAGCGAACCGATCCGGTACTGATCGATGACGAGAGAAACGAACGCCGTCTTCCAGGTGAATAATGGTGCCAGAAGCAGAGCGACAATCACGCTGACAAGAACAACCGCAGTCAGAATCAGTCCGAGGATTAACCCGATGCGCCGATATTTTCGTCGTGGACTAGCATCGGTGGATGTTCCTTTCCAGCGAACGGTTCGAACGGGCGCGGCATTGGATGGTGTCACGGCGACAGACCTTATGCACTGTGAAAAATGAACGAATGGGGGTCGGACAGATCAGTTCTTCGCCAGAGTTTACCCACTCGGAAGGGATTGCTACGATAGGGCTTCAAATAAAAAGGCTCGTGCCCATCTCGCAGGGGCGTCGTTTTATTTATTTGTCGCAGGTGCTAAGTCCTCATCTTTCGCTCGGATCCATTCATGCGTTATCTGCCCGTTCACTGGTCGGAGGGAATGTTCCTTCGGCCCCACCAATTTCAATCGCTGGAGCGGCACTGGTCGGAGCGTCTTGCGCTCTCGGGCACGGCCGACGATCCGTGCAACTATGGCATTGTGAGGCTGGAAATCGATCCGGCGGCGCTTGCCAATCATCAGATTGAACTGCGCGGCTGCCAGGCACGTTTTCGAGACGGACAACTTGTGTGGCTGGAACCGGGCGAGGAACCCGACCGTGTCAGCCTCAAAAACGCGAGCAGCGACCTTGCGAAACTCTCCACGGCGCTGGGTGATGCATTGCAAACCGTCGATACGTTGCGGGTCTATTTGGCAGTGCCACGGTACGATCCATCGAGCGGGAACGTTTCTCCTCCTGTTCCGGTGGATCGGAGTCGTTCAAGCATCGTGCGACAGTCGCTCCAAGACGATACGGCCGGTGGCAACGACCAAGAAGTTGAGTTTCGCCGGCTCAACGTTTCGATCAAATTATCGACAGAAGATCTTTCCGGCTTCGAACTCTTGCCGATTGCGCAGATCCGTCGTGCCGGAAACCGCGAATCGTCGCCAGAAATCGACCTCAATTATTTCCCGCCAATGCTCGCCGTGGATGCGTGGGCACCGCTTGGTCTGGGCATTGTGCGCAGCGTCTACGACTTAGTGAGCCGCAAGATCGAGGTGCTCGCCGAACAAGCCGTAAGCAGGCAAGTCGGCTTTTCGAGTTCCGAGCCTGGAGATCTCGATCGGCTTATGATGCTCTCAAAGATGCTCGAATCGCAGGCGGTGCTGCGCGTTCTGGCGTTTGCCCGAGGCATCCATCCCAGGGAGGCGTACGCCGAATTGTGCCGTGTGGCGGGCCAACTCGCGGTGTTCGAACCCGAGCGACGGCTCGCAGAACTTCCCCTCTACGACCACGACGATCTTGCGACCATCTTTCATTTTATAAAGGAAAAAATTGAGAGCATGCTCGCCCGAGTTACTGCCACGGAATTCGAGCAACGCTATTTTGTCGGCACGGGGCCGTCGATTCTTTCAGTAACGCTCGATCCAAAATGGCTGCAATCCAACTGGCAGACCTACGTGGGCGTGTTGCGTGGCGATATCCCCGAGGAAGAATGCCAGCGATTGCTAACAGGCAACAACCATCTCGACTGGAAGCTCGGCAGTGCCGACGAAGTTGATCGATTATTTCGGATGGGCGTGCCCGGACTCGAGCTCTTTCCGCTGGATCGTCCGCCGCGGGCGGTGCCTGCCAAAAGCGGTTGGCAGTATTACAGAATCGGAACCGACAGCCCGGCGTACAAGGCTGTGCAGTTGAGCCAGACGCTCGGGATTCGCGTTCGCGATTCTGCGATTCTCAATGCGGAGCAACTTGTCGGCCGACGTCGCATCGAGGTTTCTTACGAGGGTCGCGTGGCCGCTCTGGAGTTTGCTCTGTTCGTCGTTCCAAAGTGATGTAACAACCCAGAGCATCCCACCATGACCCCCGATTTCACCGCTGCAGTAGTACCCGTTTTTCTCGAAGCACTCGATCTTTTTGATCGCGCCGAAAAAAATAAATCTGCCCCCGTTGAAGTGGAGCGCGCTACATTGCGTGCCGCGTTTGATCGAGCCGCGGCAAAAATGCGCGGGCCGCGCCTGTCAGAATGGGAGCTTGCCAGCTACGCCATTGCGGCGATGGTGGACGAGATTTTGATTGTCGACATGCCGTGGAGCGGTCAGGCGTGGTGGGAAAATCATGCACTGGAAGTCGAGCTCTTTGGCATGCGAAGACGGGCAACTGAATTTTATGATCGGGCCGAGAAGGCGGCCTCGCTTCCGGTGCGGGATGCGAGCACCATTTTTTTGTCGGCGGTGCTCGTCGGTTTTCGCGGCATACTTCGCGATCGACCAGAGCCGTTAGAGTTGTGGCTCAAGGCAAATGCTCAAAAACTCCAAGTCGGTTTCGGCCGAGGCAATGTGATCGCATCGGCTCCCGAACTCCCCGGGGCGCCCCCCTTGTGGGGCAAGAGCAAGCTTGTCTGGCAAAGCCTTGCGACCACGGTGCTCGCCGCTATTTTAATCGTGATGGCGTGGGTCTGGCTGCAAGTCGTTTCGTGACCTGTGCGGCTGCCGCCGCTGCCCCACTGTTTTGAGGTTCTTGGGGCCGGGCTACAGATTGCATTTTCAATCTGGTGAGTACGTTCTCTATAGTGCGGCCTTTGGTAAAGAATTCGCGGTGCCTCGAAAGGCCCTGCGGCGACCGCATCGGGCCCTAGGGCAAGACGGTGTTTATGGATTGGTTACTCAAATTATTAGCGCTGCCGTGGAATGGATGCGTGCAATTCTATCGCGGCTTCTTGGCTTCTTCGCTCCCGGCTCGCATCGCATGGACCGTCGCGATCTTTCAGCTGTTTGTTGTGGTGTTGGCCTTTTTGATGGTGCTTCTGCTGGGGCAGGGATCCATCTTTCAGTCGTGGTGGTCTCCCGGCAAGGCAATGACGCTTTTAGTGCTCCTGCTGGTGGTGCCGATACTCGTTTACTATGCCGCGAGACTCTGGCTGGACCGTGGAGAAACATCCCGCTGGGGAGATGTGGAAGCGGCTTGGAGCGTGGCCCTGGCAGAGCTTTCTCGGCAACAGGTGAATCTCAAGGATGTTCCACTCTTTCTGCTGCTTGGCACCGACGGCCAGGAACAAGAACGCGGCATTCTCCAAGACGTGCCGGTTGCTCTGACAGTACTGGCCTCCCCGCCGGGCAGTGCGCCACTGCATTTTTCCGGTGGCTCTGATGCCGTCTTTCTTTGTCTTTCCGGAGTCGGCCAGGCCGGCGTTGCCAGCGAAAAGTTCCGCAGCGGCAAAGGAGCACTCGAGTCGGGAATACAAAGCGATCGATTCGGGCAAGACATACTGACGCCAAAAGAACGAGAGGATTCAACCGCGCGATTGAAATTTGTCTGCGAACTTGTGCAGCACGCTCGCGAGCCCCTTGCGCCGATCAACGGCGTTTTGGCAGTTGCACCCATCGATTTTCTACCCACACGCACCGGCGCAACCGGCGCGGTCGCTGCGGCTCTAGGCGAAGACCTGGCGACGATTTCCCTAGCGTTCGGCCTGCGATTCCCGGTGGTGGTAGCGGGCAGCGGATTGGAAAAGGAAAGTGCATTTCCGGACTTGCTTCAACGGATCGGAAAAGAGGGGTGTCTAAAAACGATCGGTCAAGTATTTCCGATCAATCAGCCGGTGACTTCCGAACAGATGCAGGCGGTGTCCCAGCGAGCCTGCGGTACGCTGGACGATATGATCGTTGCACAGCTCCTCGATACAAAAAAGCTTGAGGATCAACCGGCGGATCGCCATCTGGTTGGGATGGTGTGTCGGATACGGCTGAATCTCATGCCGCAAGTGGCCGCGATGCTTGGAAGCGTTTTGAACACTGCGGCCCAGGGGAGTGGCGCGATGCTGGCTGGCTGCTACCTGTTTTCGGCTGGCGGTACCGCAGCCGGTGGCAAACGCGCTTTTGTGGGTGGAATTTTTGATCGACTCCTCGAGGTTCAGGGCGATCTCGACTGGACGGATGCACGAATCGCTCTGGATGACTCGAATTGCCGAGTAGCCAGAATCATGCGAATTCTCAGCGTCTGCATGCTGGTGGGCATTGCTTGCCTGCTGATCCGTATCTGGTGGCGAATGGCGTGATAATCCTCGGTAACCGGACAACCCGCCCAGCCGACAGAGGAGGGTTTGCTCAAACCAAGGGGTTGCCCGGCTTTTTTTGACTGCACTTGCGGGGCGTGCAATAGTAGGAGGCAATGGACCAGCACGCTTTTTTCTTCTTCGGTTGCACGCATGCCGCTTTCCATCCAGCTTGATTCAAACCTGTTTCGAACGCCACTGGAGGGTGATCATCCGTGTGGCATCAACCTGCAAGGCGATGAAAAAGCCCGCGCGTTGCGGTCATCCCTACGCGATTTGCGCGAAGAAGCCAGGCGCATTGAGCGGCATGCCGACGACGGCGATGCATCCGAGGGAGGCTGGCCGGCGGCGGTTGTTATTTGGCGGCAACTGCGAGACAAGTCGCTGGAAGTGCTGACGAAACAATCGCGAGACACAAGCGTTGCAGCGCTTTGCATCGAAGCGCTTTCTCGCACCGACGGCTTCGCGGGCTTGGCGGCCGGTTTCGATATGACTCGCGCCATGATCGAAGGCACGTGGGATCATCTTTATCCCATTCCAGATCCAGAGGATGGCCCAGCAGAGCCGGCCACCATTCTGGAAGAACGCATCATGCCGATCGTGCGACTTGTGGGCCTCGATTCCGAGGGGCTGATCATTCCGGCGATTCAGCACATCCCACTCACGGCAGATCGCTCGGGCGATACGCTCGGGCTTTGTCACTGGAAAAGCAGCCTGGATCTCGCTCACGAAAACGATGCAGAGAAAATCCAACTCGCTGTCTCTCGCGGAGCAGTCTCGCCGGCGCAGTTTAGCCAGGCGGTTCAATCCACCTCGCTCGATTTTCTGAAGGCTACATACCTCGAAATCAAGGCCGCCGAACAGTCGTGGGAGGCGCTTTGCCAGTCGGTCTACGATGCCTCGGCGGGGGCTGGAGTGGTGCCGGCCTCACCCATTCGCGCCCTGTTTGAGGAGTGCGAAACGGCCATTCGCACGTTTGCCCCACAGGCCATTCCTGTCGAAGCAAAGGCCGAAAGCAGTCAGCCGGGAGCGACTGGTTCAACCGAAGCGACTGGAGCCGACGGGTCACAGGCGACCCCAGGCGGGCGAGAGGAGGCTTTTCGGCAGCTCGAAAGCATCGCCGGATTTTTTGACCGCCACGATCCACACAGCCTGATTGCAGCCCAAATTAGAAACGTCGTTCGTTTGGGAAGGCTTTCCCGGGCCGATTATTTCCGCGAACTGATTGCCGATGAATCGGCTCTCAAGTCCATGTTCAAATTTGTCGGGATTGAGGCACCGCCCCCGGGTTCGCCCTAGAGCCCCTCAGCCGGGTGCTCAAACGCCTATTTTTCATAAAAAACGATTGACAGAAACGCCATCTCGTATACAACCATCAGCCAGCAGACGGCTCGCTTCTGACAGATGTTCACCAGACAATTTTACTCTCATCCCATTGTCATTTTATAGGTTGTCCGAATCTGCGGCTGCCTTTGGAGGTTTCAAATGCCTGAGTCGGTGCATTCAAAACTCACGCGGGTTCGCAAGCCACGCGTACACATCACATATGAAGTTGAAACCGAAGGGGCCGTGGTCGTCAAAGACCTGCCTTTCGTCGTCGGTGTCATGGGTGAATTCTCTGGCAACCCAACCGAGCCCCTCAAGCCGCTGAAGGATCGAAAGTTTGTTTCGATCGATCGTGACTCGTTCGACGAAGTCATGCGTCGCATGACGCCGGGCGCCGAGATGAAAGTCGAAAATACGCTCGCCAACGACGGCAGTGAAATGGCAGTGCAGCTTAAATTTTCGTCGATCGAAGATTTCGAGCCAGCGAAAGTTGTGGAGCAGGTTGAGCCGCTGCGAAAACTTCTCGACACCCGAAACCGTCTGCGCGAACTCTTGAGCGCAGTGGACCGGGCCGACGGACTCGAATCAGAGCTCGAAAAAATTCTTCAAAACGATGAGCAACTCAAAAAGCTCGCCGGCGAAATGGGTATTTCAGCCGATGGATCAGGAAAAGATGCAGCCGGCGGCACCACGCCGGAAGGAGGTGCCGCATGAGTACTGGAGAACAAGCACAAGGCGCACCGGCATCGGCCGCCGCAGCAGCATCTGCAGGGAGCTTGCTCGATCAGATCACGCAACGAATGCCTCGCGCCGTTGAGAAGCCTCGTCGCGATGAGTTGATCCGTTCGCTCGTCGAGGAGTCTTTGAAGGGCACGGTAAAGTTTGATAAAAACATTACCCAGACAGTCAATCGGGCAATTTCGGCCATCGATGCGGCGCTCTCTAAGCAACTCGCTGCCATCATGCACAACCCGACATTCCAGAAGCTCGAAGGCTCGTGGCGGGGTTTGCACTATCTGGTTATGAACTCAGAGACGAGCGTGCAACTCAAACTCCGGGTGCTCAATGTCTCCAAGCGAGAGCTTTTCAAGGATCTGGATAAAGCCGTTGAGTTTGACCAAAGCCAGGCATTTAAGAAGATTTACGAAGCGGAGTTTGGCTCGCCCGGCGGTGAGCCCTACGGGGCTTTGATTGGTGACTACGAGTTTACAAACCATCCCGAAGACATCGATCTGCTGACAAAAATGTCGCAGGTTTCCGCTGCTGGTTTTTGTCCGTTCCTGTCGGCCGCCGATCCCAAGTTGCTCGGTCTGGAAAGCTTTACGGAGCTTTCGAAGCCACGCGATTTGGAAAAGATATTCATGGACGAGTCGTTTGTAAAATGGAGAAGTTTCCGCGATTCCGAAGACTCCCGTTTTGTAACGCTCACCATGCCGCGAACGCTTTCGCGGTTGCCATTCGGAAAGGACACCAAGCCGGTCGACGAGTTTGACTTTGAAGAAGTCGACCTCGATGAGAAGGGTAATGCCTTGCCCGTTCCGCACGAAAACTACGCGTGGATGAATGCGGCGTACGTTTTAGGATCCAAGCTCACCGATGCCTTTGCCAAAACGGGCTGGTGCACGGCGATCCGCGGGGCTGAAAACGGTGGCAAGGTGGAGGGTCTTCCGGCGCACGTGTTTATGGCCGACGACGGCGACAAGATGCTCAAGTGCCCAACGGAGATTGCCATCACCGACCGCCGCGAGGCGGAGCTTTCCAAGCTCGGTTTTCTGCCGCTGTGCTACTACAAGAACACCGATTACGCGGTGTTCTTTGGTTCGCAGACAACGCAAAAGCCCAAGAAGTACGACCGCCCAGAGGCCACGGCAAACGCGGCGATCTCCGCTCGGTTGCCGTACATGATGGCCACATCGCGAATCGCGCACTTTCTCAAGGTGATTGCTCGCGATAAAATTGGGTCGTTTATGGAGCGACAGGATTGCGAAGAATGGTTGCGTCGCTGGATTGCAAATTACGTCACCACCGATCCACATCCCTCAAACGACACCAAGGCTCGCTTTCCACTTGCAGAAGCCTCGATCAAGGTCGAGGAAGTTCCTGGTGCGCCAGGAAGCTACAACGCAGTGGCTTGGCTGCGGCCTTGGTTGCAACTCGAAGAACTCACTTCGAGCATGCGGATGGTTGCCAAGATTCCGGCATTTGCAAAAAGTGCATAGGCATTTCGCAAGCATTCAAAAATGTGAACTGCCGGCTCTTTCGGGTGGCTGTGGCGTGACGATTTCATACTAGGTCGACGTGGTGTTGCATGGACACGATGCCGACCGGGCGTTCAGAACAAGCGGCTCCCACGTACCGGTCGGACACGGCTGTTCTTGCCCCTCAAGAGAGCCATCAGGCCGAAACGCCTGCTGCGAACACGCAGGGCCTTTTTCGGCTGGCTGAATCGTTTTCGACCGGCAGTGTGGCAGCAGCGTCGCTCTTGGGGGCAACCCATCCAGCCGATACGTTACGGGCGTGGGCGGCCGTTCGGGTGGCGGTCGGTGAACGGCTCTCGCCAACAGAATTGGCGATGCGACTCGGCGATGATATCGCCAGTATCGACGATGCTATTTCGCGACAGCTCGATACCATTCTTCACCACCCTCGATTTCAGCAAGTAGAGTCTTCCTGGCGGGGGCTTTTCTGGCTGGTCAAACAAGCGGCCAGCGCCGACGCATCGAGCGAAGGGGCCGGCCGCGTGCAGGTGCGAATGCTCAATGCCTCCAAGCGGGAGCTTGCTCGCGACCGTTCCAGCGCAGTGGAATTTGATCGTTCAGTGCTGTGGCGAAAGGTCTACGAAGAAGAATTTGGCACAGCCGGCGGCAGTCCTTTTGGGCTTTTGATTGCCGATTATCAATTCAGTCAGCACCCCGATGACGTGAGCCTGCTTACGGGGTTATCGGAGGTTTCGGCCGCTTCGTTCGCGCCGCTCTTGGCGGCTCCTTCGCCCGATCTGCTGGGCATCAATTCCCATGCCGATCTCAATGAGTTTTTGGATCTCAAAACGTTTCAGTCATCCCCAACTTTTGTAAAATGGCGATCCCTGCGGCAGCGGGAAGAGAGTCGGTTTCTGGGGATGCCGCTGCCGGGCGTGCTGGGGCGTCTGCCGTACGATGGATGGATCGGCAAGCCCGAAGGAACATTCGCCGCGGAACGCACGTTTGCCAAGCGAGGCTTCCGCTATCGCGAGCAGGTGGACGGTGCCGGCAGTGGACAGCGACTCTGGATCAGTGGGGTCTGGCCGTTTGCATCCGTTGTGCTGCGGGAATTTGGACGCACGGGATGGTTTGCCGACATTCGCGGTGCCTCTCGCAACTCGGATGGGGGTGGTCTGGTCGAAGACCTGCCCGTCGATGGCTTTGATGGTTTTTCGGAAACGTCTGCCATTCGTGGGCCAACGCAGGTGTTTGTCACGCAGGATGCTCAAGAGCAATTAGAAGCAGCGGGCCTGATTCCTCTGTGCGCAACTGGTTCCGATGGTCGGGCTGTCTTTCACTCCAATGCCTCGCTGCATGAACCTGAAAAATTCACGTCCCCTGCGGCAACCGCTAACGCGCGCATCTCATCGATGCTGCAGTATGTGCTCTGCGCATCCCGCTTTGCCCATTACCTCAAGGTGATCGCCCGAGACAAGGTGGGGTCGTTTGCCGAGACGGCAGAACTCGAACGGTTTCTCAATGAATGGGTCAGTGCCTATGTCACGCCCGACGATCAAGCCTCTGCCGAGGTACGGGCTCGCCTGCCCCTGAGGGCGGCCCGAGTGGAGGTTCGACAAGAGCCTGGCTCGGCAGGATCCTACCGGGTGATTATGTGGCTCCAGCCCCACTTCCAAATCGATCAAATCGATGCCACACTCAAGCTGGTAACGACCATCCTTCGCCCAGAAATCAAGTAGCCTTCAACGGTTTTTCGACCTCTCGCGTTTACTCTTTGCACCACCACACACCGGGAAACAAGAGCCATGGCATCCGCACACGAACTTCTGAAATCTGGGGATTTGCAAGGGGCCGTTGAGGCCACGACGGCAAAAGTCAAAGCGTCGCCTTCCGATCTTGAATCGCGATGGCTTTTGGCAGAACTACTCGTGCTCTCCGGTGCCGTAGAACGTGCCGATGGCCAACTCGATGCCCTGATGAATCTGGAGCCTCGGTCGGCCGTGGCCGCCACACCCTTGCGGCAGTTGCTGCGAGCCGAAACGGCCAGAAGAGAATTTTTTAGCGACGGACGCGTTCCAGAACTGCTCGACGGTGTGGATGATGCGGTGCGGGTGCGGTTGGAGGCGTTTGTGCTGCTGCGTGCAGGCGACGTCGCTGGTGCTGCAAAAATCGTGGAGCAGGCAGAAGTGCAACGGCCAGCAATCGCAGGGCTGATCGGATCAAAGCCCTTTACAGACTTTCGCGATCTGGATGACATTACCGCTGGAGTTTTTGAGGTGTTGACTCGCACTGGCAAGTATTACTGGATTCCGATGAACCGCGTGGAGTTGATCGAGTTCACTCCACCAGAGCGACCGCTTGATCTTTTGTGGAGGCCGGCGCGGATGGTTGTTCGCGACGCATTCGATGCTCAGGTTCACCTGCCGGCTGTCTACGGCGGCGGTGCGCTTCGCGGTGAAGACGATGCCTCGCGACTGGGCCGTCGCACCGACTGGATCGGCGCCGATGGAGAGGCTGTCGTCGGGGTCGGCCGCCGTCTTTTTGTAGTCGACGGCGAGGAGTCAATCGATATGATGTCGATAGAATCCCTCGAATTTACGCAGGCGTGAGCTTTTTTTACCCTTTTCACATCTGTGACGCGTGACGCATGCCATCACCTTTTTCTAACCGCGAGGAACTTCTACCGAGCTTGCTCGATCGCTTGCTCGACGACCGGCCCGACCAGTCTGAGGAGCCGCAGTGGCACGATGGGATGGTCGTTAAAGTGATTAAGCAGAGCCTGCGTCGCGACGTTCAGCAATTGCTCAACGCAAACTGCCCTCTAGAAAATGTGCCGGAGCATTTCGAGGAACTACGTTCGTCGCTGCTCAACTACGGCCTTCCGAGTCTTCAGAGCCTCGAAGTTCGAGAGGATCACGATCTGACAAATCTCTGCAAGCGCATTGAATTGTTACTGATTGCTTTCGAACCACGGCTGGAAAACGTGCGAGTATTTCCCCATGCTGTTGACCAGCAGCGTCGAGCGATCGACAGGAGCCTTCGATTTATCATTGAGGCCGTGCTTGTCGTCGAGCCGTTGCGAGAGGCAGTGCGGCTCTCGTCATCGTTTGACACATCGAGTGGCGAATTTTTAGTCGAGGGCGTGGCATGAGCGAAGAACTGCTTCCATTTTACGAAAGAGAACTCTCGATCCTGAGAAATCAGGCCGCGCAGTTCGCCAATCAGCATCCAAAAATTGCCGGTCGTTTGAATCTCGGAAAAAATGAGTCGCAGGATCCACACGTCGAACGACTGTTACAGGGCGTGGCATTTCTGAATGCTCGGCTGCACAAGCGTCTGGACGATGATTTTCCAGAGTTCACCGATGGCTTGCTCGACCTGCTCTACCCCCACTACCTGCGGCCTGTGCCATCGATGTCAATCGTGGAGATGATGATCGACCCCAAGCAGGCGGCGATTGTCGAAGGCCATCTCGTGCCGCGTGGAAGTGCCCTCGAATCTGAGCGAGTCGACGGAGAGACGTGCCTCTACCGCACCTGTTTTGATCTGCGGCTCTGGCCGCTGAAAGTAACGGTGGCCAAACTCGCAGGCCCACCGTTTCGTCTGCCGATCGTGCCACCCAATGCCACGGTCGCCGTGCTGGATATTGAAGTGGAAACATTTTCACACGAAATGCCCATCGGAAAAATGAATCTGGAATCGCTCCGTTTTCATCTTCACGCAGGCGTTGGGCAGTCCATCTATCAACTCTACGAGTTCCTTTTGACTCGATGCTTAGGCGTGGTGATTTCCCGTGGGCCCGAGGACGCCGATGCGGTTGTACTGCCGCCAGAACGCCTCGTGGCCACCGGTTTCGATCCGGACGATGCGGCGATTCCGACCGATCCGCGAAGCTTTCCGGGCTATCGATTGCTTTCGGAAATGTTTGCCTTGCCGCAGAAATTTCTTTTTGTGGATCTGCAAGGGCTGCCAAAAAAAGTGATCCAGCGGATCGAGACAAAGCTCTGCGTATCCTTTTTGTTGTCAACATCCGATCGCGAAC
>Ga0194043_1000255_pt1 | contig 28096 bp, 24 predicted proteins | sample JunL4415m_MetaG_FD_161274 | JGI IMG/M metagenome (GOLD analysis project Ga0194043, IMG submission 161274) | Anoxic zone freshwater microbial communities from boreal shield lake in IISD Experimental Lakes Area, Ontario, Canada - Jun2016-L442-15m | ecosystem: Environmental > Aquatic > Freshwater >...
AGAGCAAGACGCTGTGGACCTACTTCTACACGGCGGACCCGGCAGAGATGGCCACGGTCAAGAACGACCCCAACGCCATCTGGGCCTACGAGGGCCCCGTGTGGAAGGTCAGCCGCAACACCCAAGCCGGCAAACCGGTCTGGCGCTTCCGGTGCCTGAAGAACCCCACGTACTTCTGGACCCAGGATCCGGTTGAGATGGCAACCATCAGAGACACCCTGCAGGCGGACTATTTCCTTGAAGGCATCGCGTACTACCACGGGCAGTAGGGGCCGCGACAATCCCAAGGAGGGCGTCTGCTGACATAGGCAGGCGTCCTCCGGTGTGCATCCGTCGTACACTGCCACACAAAAACACACCCTAATGCCCAACACCCCACCACAAACAAACCCCAGCTCACGACACTATTCCGTTAGCCATCGCAAGACCTCCAGAATCCTGTCAAGCCAGAGGTCGCGGGTTCGAGCCCCGTCACTCCCGCCAAAAGAAACACGAGGTCAGAGGTGATATTGTCTCTGGCCTTTCTTGTTGGGTCAGGCTGCCCCTTCGGCCCGTCCGACAGCAGTCATACATTCCGCAGCTTGGGGCACCGCCTCACCCTGTTGGGTGTATCCCATTTGCCTCAAGCGTGAGTCTTGGGCCGAGAGCCCTCTTGCGGCCATGAATACTGACCTACGCTCAGACAATCTGTGCGTCCACGGAAACCTCGCTGATGCCAAGCGCTGAGGGAGCAGATATAGTGAGCGAAGGACCCTGCCGGCGCGGGTTCTCGAGTCCCGGACGTAGCTAGGCATTCAAGAGGGGAACACACAATGAGCGAGTCAAGATTGAGCAGAGCGCCGAGGTTCCTCTGTGCGCTCGTCGTCGTCCTACTCCTCGCTGCGTGCACGGTCGCACTGCCTGCGCAAGCACATGCGGCCACAACCTGGCTGGTCGCTCCTGTCCTCGGCCCTGGAATCTACTCAACCTCCATCCAAGCTGCGGTTGACCACGCTGCTTCCGGCGACGAGATATGGGTCGCCACCGGCTCGTACCAGGAAACCATCACCATCGACACCAAGGTGCTCTCGCTTATCGGGGCCGGGGCGGCCGAGACTACCATTAACGCGGGCGGGCTGAGTGAAGCAGTGACGATTCGCAGCCTCATGTCCAGCCCGAGCGGTAGCACCAGCGTCACGGTGTCTGGGTTCACAATCACCGGTGGCAAATCAGTCGGCGCTGGCGGCGGCGTCATGTGTGACACCGGGGCCATCGCCGTGATCGAGAAGTGCCGCATCGTTGGGAACAGCGCCGGTGGAGGAGTGACAGCTCCCCAAGGAGGCGGTGGCATCGGCAGCCGACAAAGCACCGTGTCGGTCACCAACTGTGTGATTGCAGGCAACTCGATCAAGAATGGGAACAATCCGGATCTCTCGCCGAGCAATTTGCCGTGCGCGGGCGCCGGCATTCTGTCTGTGATCTCCACGATGACGGTGACGAACTGTACCATCGCCGACAACACTTCCTCGGGCTCGGGTCGAGAGGGAATCTCGGCATTCCCGGCAGGCTCCGTCGAGGTCGCCAACTGCATCATCGCTAACCATACCGTGGGGACGTCCGGGTGTTCGTCGGACTACAACTTCTTCTACAACGCGCCAACGAGCGACAATCCAGGCGCTCACTCCATACAGGGCGTAGACCCGCTGTTCGTGGATGCGGCCAACCGCGACTACCGGCTCACGAGTGATTCGCAGGCTCGGGATGCGGGCCTGGCTACGGTTGCGCCTGGGACCGATCTTCTGGGGGTGGCACGACCGCAAGGATCTGGTGTCGACATGGGCGCGTACGAGTTCCAGACGGACCTCTACGTTTCGATTGAGGGAAGCAACACTGCCGGCGACGGCTCCGAAGCCGCGCCGTATCGGACGGTGCCCTACGCAATCGACAAGTCCGGTCTCGGCGGAACTGTGTTCGTGGGGCCCGGCAACTTCACGTCGGCCACCGACGGCGAGATCGTGATGAAGGACGGCGTCTCGCTCGTCGGCGAAGGCTCGGACGAGACGACGCTGACGGGTAGCGCCACCGCCGTCATCAGGGCAATCGACATCAGTGAGGACACGACGATCTCCGGCTTTGCGATCACGGGTGGCGTCGGCGTCCAGTTCAGCACCCCGGGCAACGTCTGGCGCGATGGCGGCGGGGTCTACTGCTCGTCCTCGTCCGCGCTTTCCATCGCGGACTGCGTCGTCACGGGCAACGACGCTGTAATCGGCGGCGGCATCTACTGCGACAAGTCATCGCCGACCATCACTAGCTGCTCCATCACGGGGAACTGGGGCCGCATTGGCTCCGGGGTCTACTGTGGCGGCTTATCACCGACCATCACCAATTGCGTTGTCGCGGGCAACGACGGCAGTGGGGAGGGTGGTGCCATCGCCTGCGGCGCATCCTCGCCGACCATCACCAACTGCACCGTCGCCGACAACACCGCCTGGAACAACGCTTTCAGCCTCGCGGGCGGCATTTCCTCCGGAGACGGATCCTCACCGACCATCACGAACTGCGTCGTGTGGGGCAACGACGGCAGCAACCTGGTTGGCTGCACAGCTACATACTCAGACATCGGGACTGCGTCCGTAGAGCCCGGCTTTCACAACATCTCTGCTGACCCGAGTTTCGTCTCTACCCGCACCGGCGACTACCGGCTGAAATGGGGCTCAAAGTGCATCGACGCGGGGACCAATACAGCCGCGAGCGTGCCCGCGTCCGCCAAGGACAAGGACGGCGTCGCGCGTCCGCAGGGCGGCTCCTGGGATATGGGCGCCTACGAGTTTGTCTTCCCGACGCCGGTGCGCCTGCACTACGCGGCTGGCGCTGGCGGCTCGATCGTCGGATCGGCCACGCAGGTGGTCGACTACGGCGCGAGCGGCTCCTCGGTCACCGCGTCACCGTCTGCCAACTATCGCTTCGTCAAATGGTCCGATGAATCCACGCAAAACCCGCGCACCGACACCAACGTGACCGCCGACGTCAACGTGATTGCCACCTTCACCCCCGCTGCTCCCAACCTGACGACGGTGTGGAGATTCCGCAGCGCCACCATGGTCGGCAGCTATCTGTGGACGCCGGATCCCACCGAGGCGGCCTCTATCAAGGCCAACCTGCCCACTACGTGGATCTATGAGGGCGCCGCTTTCACCATCAACCGGGACAACCCTCTTAACAGCAATCAGATGTATCGCTTCCGCAACAAGCTGGATTGGACGTACTTCTACACCGCCGATCTCGCCGAGAAGGCCAACCTTGAGAACAACCTGAGCGCAACTTGGGAGCTTGAGGGACCGGCGTGGAAGGTTTCACTGACTGAGACACCCATGCCGGTGTGGCGCTTCCGTTGCCTGAAGAACTCCACGCACTTCTGGACGAGCGATCCTAACGAGAAGTTGACCATCGAGAACACTCTGAAGGGTACCTACCAGCTCGAGGGAGTTGCCTACTATCTGGGTCAGTAGACGCAGACTCCAACTGCGTCGCACCAGAGCGGCGCAGTGCACCACCGAACCAGAGGGGGCGGGCCGAAGGGGGCACGAACATGTGCACCGCCCCCACGGCACTCTCGGCACTCCACGGGGAGTTCGAGGCGGGCGAAAATGGCCGCTAGGGAGTGTGGTAGCTCCCGCCCCACCAGTCGTAGGTGCCGGAAGCGGTGTTGTATTTGCCCCCGCTGATGCTGGATTGTGGGCCGGAAGCAATGCCATTGAAGCCACCGCTGACGCTGGAATCGCCCCCGGAAGCAATGCCATTGAAGCCACCGCTGATGCTGGATTGTGGGCCGGAAGCGGTGTTGGCGACGCCGCCGCTGACGCTGCCGTAGGTGCCGGAAGCGGTGTTGCCGTAACCGCCGCTCACGCTGGATTGTGGGCCGGAAGCGATGTTGTTGTAGCCCCCGCTGATGCTGGCATACGGTGCCGAGATGGTGTTCAGTCCTCCCGCGACAAGGCCGGCGTAGCTCGTGAGCTTGTGTCCCCAGCCGATCACCAGGTTGTGAGACCCCGTGCGGCTGGTCTCGGTGGCGCCACGCATCTCGTCGTAGCCGATGATCAGGTTGCCTTTGCCGTTGACAGCCGCATCCGTCGCCCCCGCCCCAGAGCGAATGTGCAAGTTCGCCCCGGTGAAGATGATGTTGGGTCCAGTGACACCGTTCTGTGCGCTAGGATTCACGCTGACGTAGTCGCCCAAGGCGAGGACGTTGTTGGTTTTGACAACGTCGAGTTCGGCCCTGAGTGCCGTGATCGACGCCTCTTGAGACTCGGCTTTCTTGGTCAGTGCCTCGACCGCATCCCGCAACTCGGTGATCTCCGCTGGGGTGATACCCGGGTCGCCCATGTCGCCCTTCGGCCCCTGTGGCCCAGCAGGACCTGCAATCGTAGCGGCTGCGATAGCCGCATCCACCTGGGCGGGAGTAACGAACGCGTATGTCGTGCCCTCGTAGGTGTAGGCGTGCGCGAGATTCTGTTGTACGGCGTCGCGCTCAGACGGGTCCGCTGTGTAGAAGTGGCTTCCGTTCGACGGGTTGTAGAAGCGGTACATCTCCGTGCCGGCTGCGCCTGGCCGTTCGGCCGGCGCAGCGTTGGCACTCAACAGCCCGGCAGCTCCAGCGAGGCAGACTAGCAGCGCGAGTGCAACGACGAGAACGATCCGGCGATGTCTCATGGCATATCCCCCTTGTCTTCGCGGGCACACGCCCGCTACCTAGCACTCAATATTACGCTCTGACGCTGCACTCAGGACATGACCGAAACTGGCGACATCGACGAAACCGCCGAGGCTGGGCTTCTTGTCGCAATCTGAGATGCTTCCTTGGCGCTGGCGCAAGGTTTGCACTGCTTCTCGCCACAGACTAAATTGAAATCTTGTCGGCGCAGAGAACTGTAGCCCTTCTGAACTGCGGAGATTCGACGCGAGCAGCCGACCTCGCACGGCGCCGGGGACGACTCGATCCGGCCGCATCTCCACGGAGGTTCCTATTGCACTTGCCAACGCGGCCGATATTCCATACTGACCCCCCGAACGCAGATCGCCCCGGCACGGGGCTATCGGGGCGGTCGCGACTCTTCGGTCACCTTGGCTCATCCCAAAGACGCAGCCGCACAGGAACGCGTTCTGAGCAGGCGTCCCTCGGGGGCGCAGTCGCGCTCGTGCTCGTACCACTTCTGGGTATCTTGCTCCTCGCCGTGTTGGGTCTGGGCTCGGCTTTCGGTTTGGCGAACCCGTTCTTCGGCCCGCCGAGTCGCACTTCGGGCTACGAGGGCGTTAACCAAGCTGACGCTCCATCAGGAGCAGATCTATCGGAGGCAGATCGAAGCGTCCAGTTGCCCGGTGACGATACGCGGGGATATACCGGCGCAGTCGCCACAACAACCAGCGATTCTGGCCCCGAAGTGCTCGTTTCAGCGCAGTCGACTGCAGAACCGATCGCCGCACCTGCGCCCGCGTCCGTCTCTGCGGCGAAGCCCAAAGCGGTCACCTCGACCGCTGCCGCCGCCTCGCTCGTCGCAGCTGCAGCGTTTCAGAGTCCGCGGACACGCGGAACCATAACCATCGAGACGTTCGGCTACCTCTTCGATGGACCCCCTGAGGAGTGCCGATTCGTCGCCGATGTCAGGAACATCAACGTGGATGGCTTCACTCAGGCAGATACGGGCCTCATGCAATGGGTGAGGGATCGAGTGATGGCTACCAGTGAGGCACAGGCGTGGCTGGCCATTATGCGGACTCGGTGGATGTCGTCTTTGAGGGACGGCGATACGGTTGCGATCGGTTGCGCGCGGGGACATCACCGCTCGGTCACTCTGGCTGTGATTTTCGCCGAGGACCTCAGGGCGCAAGGCTACACGGTCAATCTCGTGCACAGGGACATTCTCAAGACCTGGTAGGAGAGTGCGGCGTGCGTTCGTGGGTTGATCGGATTACCTAGAGCTTGATCGGCCGTACGTCGATATTTCAGCTAGAGGACGAGTGTGGCAAGTTGTGATGACGAGCTTGCGTGAAGAGTATATGAGGCAGGGACGATGACGCGACTGCGCATTTCAGTACTGACGGCGATAGTAGCCGCCATGCTTATCGCGTCGCCGGTCTCAGCTTGGGCTCTCGGGCGAGGTGTCTCCAGTCGCGTGATTTCCGAGCCCATCACGGGAGGAGCTTCTACGCAGACTGTGCGTGGAGCTTCAGTTCCCGGGGTGTTCTTGGTCAAAGTGCGCCCATCAGGCAAGGGTACTGTCGCGACGCTTGACGCGCTTCCGGGAGTATCGGCTGCCGACGTGCGGGTGAGTAGGGATCGCTCTGCGATGGTGAAGACGCCCTCCGGTAAGAGCGACAAGCAGTTCCTCCAAGAGCTCAACAGTTCTCCGTCAATTGAGTTCGCCGAGCCCAACTACATTAGACAGGTTTCGGCCTACGCGGTACCTCCCAACGACCCGGGATACACATCCACTCAGATGTTCAGCTGGGGCGGACCTTGGGTTGTCGGCGCGAAGAGCTGGTGGATGAGGGACGCCAACGCAAACAGCGGTATGGACATCGCGAGCCTATGGAGTTCGCTGGAAGCATCGTCGTTCCCGGCGCGAGCGAGCGGCTCGGCGATTAAGGTCGCTGTGATAGATACCGGCTTCTACATGGATCACCCGGACAAGGGCGCAAACATCCTCGCTGGCAAGGACGAGTTCTCGACATACAGCGGCGTGACCGATGTCCTGACCAAGGACCTCGACGTATCGCCGGTCGACCCGAGTGCTCCACTCAATAGCATAACCACGGCATCGCACGGAACCTGTGTCGCCGGGCAGATTGGCGCTGGTACCAACAATGGAATCGGCGTGGCTGGCGTGACGTATGACTCGACCGTTCTCGTCTACAAGGTGCAGGGAGTCTGGATCGACGGGGATCCTCCCATGTACCCTGCCGGATGTGCGGTCATTTTCGACACCGCAATCATCGATGCAATCAACGATGCTACGGCCGACGGAGCCAAGGTCATCAACATGAGTCTGGGCGGTTCGAATTACTCGCAGTCTATTCAGGATGCGATAGACCACGCATGGTCACACGGAGTTCTCGTGGTTGCGGCGTCGGGCAACAGCGGCGCCCTGAATGGCGTGCAGTATCCCGGAGCCAACGCCCACGTTATCGGTGTTGGCAGCTATACCGTCACCGGTACGGCCGGCCCCACGCTCAAAGCGCGGAGCTACTTCACCGACTACGGGATCGGCCGCGATCCAGTGGGTGCCGGAGCCAACAATGGGCGCCTCGACATCTTGGCTCCGGGGCAAGGTATTTGGGGGCTCACCCAGCCCGGTTATGACCGCGACGGAGCAGGCGTCGTCTACGAGCCCGGCTACTCATGGTGGGATGGAACCAGCATGGCGAGTCCCGCGTTCGCGGGTATGGCCGCGATGCTCTGGCGGTTCGCACCGGCGCTGACCCCAGACGAGCTCGCGAGTGTCTTCTATGGGTCGGCAGTGGACGCTGGTAGCGATCTTGGATACGGCTACGTGAACCCGAACGCGGCCTATTCCAAGCTCCAAGAGGACTACCCCTACTTGCTCGCGCCGACCATGCTGTCCATGTACAGCTCAACCGATGCGACCAGTGTTTCATTGAGTTGGAGCCCCGTCGCGGGGCGGTCCGTCTCCTACGACATCTCTGACAACGGTGTCCTTCTAAGAAATGTGACTGACTCCAGTACGATCCTGACGCTCGGCGAAGGCAGCCACGTCATAGTCGTTACTCCGCGAAGTGACTACAACTGGTGGAGCCCGGCGACCAACATAGGTGGGACCGTGGTGGTCGAACGTGTGCCGGTCTTGCCCGGCGCGATGTCGGGCACGGTGACGTCGGGCGATTCCGGCCTTGTCGGCGTGATGGTCTCGATACCCGGTACGGGCACCTCGACCACGGCCGCCAACGGCACCTACACCATCGCCGGCATCACACCGGGCAACTACACAGCGACCTTCTCCAAGACCGGCTACACGACCGAGACCACAAGCGTCGTGATCACCACCGACGCCATGAAGACCCAGAACATGTCGATGTCCCTGCTGCCCGGAACCCTGTCGGGTACGGTGACCTCGGGAGGGTCCAACCTCGCCGGTGTGACGGTCTCGATACCCGGAACGGGCACCGCGACCACGGCCGCCAACGGGACTTACGCCATCGCCGGGATTACCCCGGGAACCTACACGGCGACCTACTCGAAGGCCGGCTACACCACCGAGACGACCAGCGTCGTGATCGCCACCAACGCCACGACGAGCAAGAACATGGTACTCATTGACATCGCCCCGCCGACCACGACCGCCCCTGGTGCGCTCAAGAGCTACGTGCCGGCGAGCGGTGCAACCATCTCGCTTGTTGCAACTGACGGTGTCGGCAACTCCGGTGTCGCGAGCACGTACTGGCGGATCCTTAATCCCAGTGTCGAGATATTGCATGGCACGGGCACCTCCGTCCCGGTTCCAAGCTCTATCGGCACCTACGCACTGGAGTACCGCTCAACAGACACCGCCGGCAACACCGAGACCACACAGACCACGTCCTTCACGGTTACAGCCGCCCCGCTGCTGCCGGTCTTTCGCTTCCGCAACCTAATAAGCGGCTACTACCTGTGGTCAGCCGACCCCACCGAGCGGGCCACCATCAACTCCACCCTGAGCAGCACCTGGACCGAGGAAGGCGAGGCCTACTCCATCAACCCCGCAACCAATACTGCGACCTTGATGCGCTTCAGGAACATCTCCGGAGGCTTCTACCTCTACTCGGCAGACCCGAATGAGTGGGCCGACATCAACGCCAAGCTGAGTGCCTCTTGGGTTCAGGAGGGTCCTGCCTACAGCATCTCCCGCTCACACACCGCCGGAGCCAAGACCGTCTGGCGATTCCGCAACCGCAGCAACGGCACCTACTTGTACTCGGCTGATCCGGTCGAGCGTGCCGACATCAACGCCAGACTCGGCGCTTCATGGCAAGAAGAGGGCGAGGCGTACTACCTGAGTCCCTAGCACTGGCCAAAACTTTCAGGGTGCGAGGTAGAAACTCGCGCCGTCCAGGTGGTACGTCGACGACAGCGTGGCCTCAACGTTGGCCTTCTCCAGCGGGTCGGCAGTGTAGAAGTGCGTGCCGGTCTTCATGTTGTAGAACCGCCACACCGTTGTCGCTCCCGCAGGCGCAGTGTCCGACACGTAGTACGCGACACCCTCGTAGGTGTAGGTTGAGGCCATCGTGTTCTCTACCAGCGTCTTCTCGGCGAAGTCCGCAGTGTAGAAGTGGGTACCGGTCTTCCTGTTGTAGAAGCGGTGCAATGCCGTGTCGTTGGCCGCCGAGGCCTCATGGACGCTGTACGCGGGTCCCTCGGAATCATAGATCGCCGACAAGGTCGCTATCACATTGGCCTTCTCTGCGGGATCAGCGGTGTAGAAATGCGTGCCGGTCACTCTGTTGTAGAACCGCCAGACGTTTGCATTGGGGAGGGGCGCGGCTACGGTTACCCATGAGAATGGAGAAAGCCGCACAGTGCTAGTTGGAGTGGGACGAAGCCCGTACGCCGAGAACGTAGTTGACTCGCCGGGGCCTAGGCGAGCCGCCTTCCCCGAGTCAAGAGCGGTGATTTCGAAAGCATCCAAGGGGTAGTCACCGCCCGCGAACTGGTACTTCTCGGCACCAGAGACAGTTAGCGGACCGATGAAGCCGGCCGTATCGTTTCGAACCGTGAGCTTCATACGTGTACGGCCGGAGCCGAGCGTCGTCGTGTCGACCACGCCCCAGGTGTGCCATAAAGGCATGGAAGGAATGGCCGTACTGGCGGCGGTACCGTAGTGGTATTTGGGGTATGACGGATCGCTCGCCAGAACCTCCGGCGCCGCCCTTGTGAGCGATGGGTCAGCTCCAGCAGGTACGTTGAGCTGGTGGTGGAAGAAGTAGTAGCCTCCGTCGGCAGGACAGGCGGGCATGACCCCGATGCCCACGCTGAATGTTTCATATCCGATGACAGTGTCGCCCGCTGTGTTCCAGTACTGCACAGTGGTGTGTGGATCGAGGACGGTGACACCACTGGAATAGGTCTGACTGGACCAGTTAGCGAGGACGCCGTCCACGTACCATGTGCCACTGCCCACTGGATAGTCATAGGGTACCCAGGTGTTCACGTCCCAAAGATCCGGACCCAGGTCGACCTTTTGGCCGTCGGCCGGCGGAGCCGGAAGGGCTACGGCCACAGACGGCGCCATCAAGACCCCGGTGAGCAGTGCTGCGGCCACTACGTTGGCAACGATGCGTCTCATGGCGAGCCCCGTTTCTCCCTGCACTCCTCTGCTTTCGAGGTTGCTAGATGCTGTGCCCGCGCGGCAGGGCATGCAAGAGTCGGAGCCCGTCGCTTCCGCAGACGGGAGAATCGGTGTCCGTGAGTGGCAGATGGTCATCCGCGGGTCGGCAAAAGGAATCTCACGAGTCACGCCGCGCTAGTTAGGCCGACAGGCTCCCGCATAGTCGCTGCGTCGCCCTAGAGAGACCACGCGCACGTTCATCCCCGTGTACGGGGCCTCTATGAAGTCGCCGCCGCCCACGTACATTCCCACGTGGTGGATCGGGCTCCCAAAGAACACCAGATCCCCCGGCTGAAGGTTGGACTTGGAGATGCGGGCTCCTTGGCTGATCTGGGCACTCGAACTGTGGGGAAGCGAAATGCCCGCCTTGCCATAAGCCCACGAAGTCAGACCGCTGCAGTCAAACGAATCGGGGCCGCCGGCGCCGTAGTGATACGGCCGACCAATTGCCTTCATGGCCCAGAAGACGGCCGCCGCACCCTTGCTGCTGGTGGGGGCGTTTCCGCCGCTATCAGCAGCAGTCGAATTGGATGCGGGGGAGCGCTTCACGAGTGCGAGGTAGCGCGCATGGGCCGCCGCATCCTCAGCCGCCTTCTTCTGGGCGACGAGGTTGCGAACTTCGCCGTTGAGCCCGTCGAGTACCCGCTTGCGCGCGTCAAGCTGCGACTCGACCGCCTTCTGATTGGTCGACATCGCCTTCTTTTGCGTGGAGGCGTCAGCTTGTGCCGCGACGAGTGTGGCGTTGGTGGCAGCCTCCTCGATCTTGTTCTGCTTGAGCTCGGCCACTGTTGAGGCGTCGTTTTGATTGAGCGACGTGAGCACGCGAACAGTTGCGTCGAGTTCCTCGAAGTCGTTGACGCTCACGAGTACCGAGATGAAGCCGAGAGGCCCTTGGCGATACATCGCGTTGGCGCGCGTGTCGAGGTGGGTTTGGAGGACTCTCGTGCGGGACTTCAGTTTCTTGATCTTGGCGTTGCTGGAGCGCACCTGCTTTGAGAGTGAGTCGTAGCGAGATCGTGCGACGTTGTACTTCTCGGCTGCGATTTCGGCTTTGGTGTTAAGTGATGCAACCTGTGCTTCGACTCGGTCCGCTTCGGCCTGCTTCTGCACGATGGTCACGGCTCCGGCAGGTGAAGCGCCTGCTAGCGCGAGAACGAGCGCGAGGGCGAGTACCGTGAGCGGTCGGATGCGAGCAATCAGCGGTTTCACCTTCGTTTCGCGTGCTCATAAGCCGTGGTCGCCCGAGCGGGCGAAGGTCAGGACAGGTGCGCATTGCGTGCCAGAACACTTCACACTCAGTCTCCAGACGGGCTCTCCGGATGGGCTGCCTGCAGTGTCTCGACCATCGATATCATACCCCTGTCCGATACGCTGGACGCCGCTCAATGAGAGATTGCGATTCTGTAACCCCTTCGCAGCAACGCTGCAAGCCGAGGCGCCCAGAGTCAAAGGCGAAAGCCGGTGGCAGAGTCGCCGGATTCGGACTCCGAAAGAGGTGCGTTCATGACAGAGAACAGCAGCGAGACGACGGCAGTAATTCCGCCGCTCGAGCCATCCGTTGCAGTCGAGGAGCCAGTCTTTGTCGCTCCCGTTGCAGCGCCCGTAGTTGCGGCACCGTCGGTCGTAAGCAAGACCGACAACTCGAAGGTGCTCATCATCATCGCCGCCGTGGTGGTTGGGCTCGTCGTGCTTGGTGGCACGTTCGCAGGTGGCGTATTCGCCGGCGCACATCTGGCCGGTGGGCGTAACGGTTTCACCGCGGGAGCGCGGGGGCAGCTCGGCGGTCCTGGGGGCGGCATGATGGGCCGCGATGGCGGCGATCGTAGTCTCGGCGGCGGGCGGGGCGGGATGCGCGGTGGTGGTGGCCGCGGCGGCTACGGCCAAGGCCAAGGCCAAGGCCAAGGGTTCCCACAGGGTCAGCTTCCGCAGGGCCAGACTACTCCCCAAGGGCAGACAGCGCCGCAGGGGCAGGTCGCTCCGACGGCTCCGAACGGTCAACAGCAGTAGCCGCTGGCGACGGCCGCCCCGTTTGATGAGGGCGGCCGTCGCAGTGATACGCTCATCTCATGACAACCGAGAGAACTCATAGCGTCCTCGTAATCGAGGACGACCCTGCTGTAGCCGAGGGCCTCGTCGAAGGCATCGGCAATGAAGGCTATGAGGTGCACTGGGAGTCGACGGGCACCGGCGGCGTGTCGTGGGCGCGTGATGAGGCTCCGAGTCTTGTCGTCTTAGATGTGAGACTTCCCGACGGCTCCGGGTTCGACTTCTGTCGGCAGATGCGCCAGCTCGGCTTGCGCCAGCCCATCCTCATGCTCACCGTCCAGTCCGACGAGCTCGACAAGGTGCTCGGTCTGGAAATGGGTGCCGACGACTACCTCACCAAGCCCTACCGAATGCGCGAGCTGCTTGCTCGGATTCGCGCGCTTCTCAGGCGGACCTATGGCGAGCTCGCCTCGGCGGAGGCCGATATCCTCTACGTTGGCGATGTCGTGATCGACCGCACGCGCGCGAGCGTGAGCAGCAGCGGTCGGGAACTCAATCTCACGCCGACGGAGTACCGGCTGCTCACATTCCTTGCGCGCCACCCAGGGCAGGCGTTTTCGCGGGCGCAGCTCATCGAGAATGTGTGGGGCGCTGACGGCGAGTTCTACGACGACAAGACCGTCAGCGTACACGTACGACGCCTGCGTGAGAAGATCGAGGCCGACCCGAGCGATCCGCAGCTCGTGTTGACGGTTCCGGGCGTCGGCTATCGGCTGGCGACCTGAGATGGCGGCCTTCCGCTCCACGTCGCTCCGCGCGCAGCTCTCGCTCACGTATGCGGGAATCGCCCTGCTCACGGCGTTGTTGCTGGGCGGCATCCTGCTGACGGTGCTCTCCGGCTACTACGACCGCGCCGAGTCCGCCTATCTGCAGGCGGCGGCGGTTCAAATTCGCGAACAACCACTCCCCGGTTCCGATTCAGCCGCGCTGACAGACTGGGTGGCCCGCTCAGCGCTCATCGAGCAAGTCAGGGTCCGCATCTTCGACAGCTCGGGAAAGCTTCTGGCCGACTCGGGCTCGCCGAGAGATCTCGGCCCAGGCGCCTTTGATCAGCCGCCTAGTCGCCGCAATGCGCGCCGCCCCCGGCGGCCGCAGCCGCTCGGCGGCGGCATCTTTGGCGGTGACGTCGGCCCGCCCTCAAGCGCGAGCCTCAAAGTGGGGCTCGCTACCGTGAGCGGAGAGTCCGCCGGCTACCTGATACTGTCCGAGCCGCCTACATCAGGCCGAGCAGTGCTCCGGGGCATCGCGCAGGCGTGGCTGGTTGCAGCGGGCCTCGCACTGCTCCTCGCCGCACTCGCGGGCTACCTGCTCTCGTCGCGGATATCCAAGCCCATCGTCGCGCTGACCGACGCAAGCGACCGAATGGCCGACGGTGACTTGAGCGCGCGCGCTCCGGTCGATCGCGCCGATGAGGTCGGGCGCCTCGGCGAGTCTTTTAACCAGATGGCCGATCAGATGGAGACGACGGTAGGGGCGCTGCGACGGTTTGTCGGCGACGCTGCGCATGAGATCGGTACGCCGCTGACCGCGCTGCGGGCCGACCTTGAGCTGGCAGAAGGCGCAGCCACCACCGATGACGAGCGTCGTCTTGTCGGCCGTGCGCTGGGGCAGGCCGACCGGCTGCAGTCGCTCTCAGAAAGCCTCTTGAGCCTTTCACGCATCGAAGCGGGCGACCCCAACGGCACCATCGAGCGCGTCGACCTCGCGGCGGCACTGAGCGCGGCTGTCGAGGCCGTCGCGTCCCGTGCCGAGCAGGCTGGGCTGGCGCTCGAGATCGACATCGCCCGCTCGGAGATGTTCGTCCTCGCCGATGCGGGCCGCCTGCGGACCGTCTTTGAGAGCCTGCTCGACAACGCCGTCAAGTTCACTCCCGATGGCGGCAGCGTGATCGTGAGCGCTCGTGCGCAGGGGGAGTGGGCGGTGGCATCCATCGCCGACACCGGCATTGGCATCCCCGAAGCCGAGCACGGCGACGTCTTTTCGCGCTTCCATCGCGCCCGAAATGTGGCCGCCTACAAGGGCAGCGGCCTCGGCCTCGCAATCGTGCTTGCGACCGTAGAGCGCTACGCCGGGGCCGTCTCCTTCACGAGCTCCGACGCTGGCACCAGCTTCGAGATTCGGATTCCCCTTGCCTAGCGCAAACGTCCCCAAGTCAGCCGCGTCTGGGCCCGGGGCATCGGCTGCCGAGGAGGATTTCGAGCTCTGCAACGACTGCGGCGGACTGTGCTGTACGCTCTTTCTCGCGCACGATGAGAACGGCGACTACATTGGCGACGGTTGGCTGCCCGACTACATCGCGCTGTGGCAAAAGCGCCTGGTAGAGAGCGGTGCACTTCGAGTGACGGCTGCTGCGTACTTGCCCGGCGAGGCGGGGGTCAGGCCGCTCCACGATCCTCGAATCAGCCACCTTCCGACGCCGGAGGGTGAAGCGTATCGCTCGGCACTTCCTGAGGCCGTCGACTACCGCAAGTGTGTCTTCTGCGACACGGAGACCGGCTGCTTGCTGCCCCGTAGCTACCGGGCACCCATATGCGGCGACTACGTCTGTGAACTCTGGAGGAACAAGGCGTGAGCACACTCTTCGTCGATGCCGACGCCTGCCCGGTGACTCGTGAGGCGATCTCGATTGCTCGCTCTCACGGCATGTCGGTGGTCCTCGTCGCCAACACCAACCAGAGCTTTGCGCGCTACGAGGGCAGGAACGGGGTCGAGACGGTCACGGTTGGCACCGGTGCCGACTCAGCCGACTTCGCAATCATCGAGCGCTTGGGTGCCGAAGACGTGGTCGTGACTCAGGACATCGGGCTTGCTGCGATGGTGTTGGGACGCAACGCCGGCGCGATCAGCCCCCGTGGACGCATCTTCTACCAAGCGACTATCGACATCGAGATGGAAGTTCGCCACGCCGAGCAGAAGCACCGCCGAGCGGGCGGTCGCACGGGGGGCCCCTCCAAGTTCACCGATGAGGACCGCGAGCACTTCTCGGACTCGCTGGAGCGCCTGATCCGAGACCGGCGCCGCTGAGGACTCTCGGTGTGCGGTGTCCGGCTCGCGCGAGGAAGCTCATGGCTGTCGGCGTCTTCTATCCGGAAATCTTCTGCCAGAGCTTGACCCACCAGGGCCTGGCTTGTGCTGCGGCCCGATCCGCTGCGGCGCGCGCAGTGGCCTCAGCCACCACCTGGATTCGCAGTGCCGCGGCTTCGGCTTCGTCGCGCGCCGCCGCTTCCGCCTCAGCCTTTGCATCAGCTTCAGCCTGCGCTTTGGCTTGTGCGGCGGCCTGTGCCTCGGCTTCTGCCTTTGCTCTTGCCGCAGCCTTCGCCTGTGCCTTCGCGGCCGCCCTGGCCTGAGCATCAGCAGCAGCTTGAGCTGCCGCTGCGGCGCGAGCTGCAGTTGCCGCCGCAGTCGCCCGAGCGGGAGCCGCTGGAGTTGCGGCTTTTGGGGCAGGAGATGTCGTCACACGATGGCATCCGCTCCTGCCGTGTCCAGCGGACGGGTTGCAAGACTTTCCGGGGGTGCTCAGCGCAACGGTCGGCGCAGAGAGCATCGTGATGCCAAATGCGAGCGCGACCAGTGCGGCTACGAGTCTTCTCATGAACCAATCCCTTCAATCGGTTCCGACCGAGGAGCACCGTCTGTGCCGTCTAGGGCTACGTGAGAGAAACCAAAGAAGCAGCGCGTCGCAAGGAACTGACGGCATCGTGACAAACTGGAGGGTCGAATTCCCCGGCTGCAGTCGCTCAGTACCGCGACGGAACGAACGTCTGCGAATCGATTGGCACCCGCATGTAGCTCTTGCTCGCGTCTTTGCGGGGGCGCAGGATCATCGCGGGCGGCATCACGTCCTCGTAGGGAATGACGCTCAGTAGATGGCTGATGGCGTTGAGACGCGCGCGCTTCTTGTCATCGCTGTCGACCACCCACCACGGTGAGTCCTTGGTGTCGGTGTACTTGAACATATCGTCTTTGGCTCGCGAGTATTCTTCCCAACGGTCTCGGCCCTCGAGGTCCATCTCGGAGAACTTCCAGCGCTTCAGCGGGTTGTCCAGGCGGTCCTGGAAGCGTCGGTCCTGCTCATCGTCGGAGACAGAGAACCAGTACTTCACCAGTGTGATGCCCGAACGCATGAGCATCCGCTCGAACTCGGGGCAGTCGCGAAAGAACTCCTCTACCTGCTCGGGAGTGGCGAAGGCCATGACACTTTCGACCCCGGCACGGTTGTACCAGGAGCGGTCGAAGAGCACGATCTCGCCGGCTGCCGGAAGCTGCTCGACGTAGCGCTGGAAGTACCACTGCGACTTCTCTCGGTCCGTGGGCGAGGGGAGGGCAACCACGCGACAGACGCGCGGGTTTAGGACTTCGGTGATGCGCTTGATGGTGCCGCCCTTGCCAGCGGCGTCTCGACCCTCAAATACGACAACAACGCGCAGGCCTTTCTGTCGCACCCACTCTTGGAGCTTGACGAGCTCGACTTGCAACCTGAGCAGCTCACCGTCGTAGTAAGACCGATCAAGCTTGCCATTCTTGGTGGTGTGCAACTCGCGATCGGCCGACGAGGGCTTGTCGGCGTGGTTGTGCTTGAGTTCGTCTTTGGACATCCGATGGCTCCTCGGCGGTGTGGGGGCTGTCGAGATCGATGGTACTCCTGTGGAAGGGGAGTCGGCGCGGTGGCTCGCGCACGATTGATTGCGGCGGGTACAATGCAGGTGCAACCGCCGACGATTCCGAGCAACCAGTGCTCGCAAAACCGAGGAGCGCCTACATGATCGACGACATCAACCCGGACGAGCCGCAGGATGCTCCCGAAGGCTCGGCCCCGGACTCCTCGCCGGCCGAGAAGCCCGAGGACGAGCACCGCTTCAAGCACGAGGTCCGCGATGCGATCGGCAAGGTCGTCGGTATCGCCGTCGAGACCGGTTCGATGCTGGCGGGAAATTCTGGGGATTTGGTATCGGCTGAGAGCGCTGTCGCTGAGGCCGATACCGAGAAGCTGCTCGACCGCATCGACGGCGAAGGCTGATTCGGCCCGGGCGTTTTGCCAGAAGCTTCCTAAACCCTGTGACTACCGAGCGTGCTCCTCTGCCTTCTCTTGCGCGAGCGCGGAACGTACGCGCTTGCGCACTGCCAGGCGGTTCGCGAACGCATAGCTAATCGCCGAGGCGCCCGACAAGACGAAGTAGCCACCGATTACCCACTTGAAGAGTATCGTTCCGGCTTGACCGTCAAACAGGATCGTCAAGGCGACCGTCACGCCGAGAAGCCCTTGGCAGACCAGAATCCAGCGAGCGGTCGGCGTGTCTGAGACACGAGTGGCGACGTAGAGGTCTGCAAGGCCTATGTAGAGGGCCCGAGCCATAATCACGAAGGCGATGATCTGGAGGGTGAACGCGGTACGCGAAAAGAGCAGCGCGGCCACCCCAAACGAGAGCAGTCCCATGAGCATCCAGGGGACCCACGCCGTCGATCCCGTCCGGCGTAGGCCTACGGCGCCGGAGATTGTCGAGATTCCCTCGAAGCCGACCCAGATGGCGAAGCCAATTGAGACCAGCCGGGGGTTGACGTTGTTGAGACTGAGAATCCACAAGCCGAGTACCAGAGTGCCGAGTCCACGCCACAGGATGGTGTTGGCCGTGCTCGCGAACGTAGCCCGAAGATCCCTAAGCGCCATGCTGGGTTTGGGGCGAGGCAGCTTGTCTGCGACCTTTGCTGCGGCAGTCGCCTCGGGATCGAGGATGAGCACGGTTGCACCCGGGTCGTCTAGCGGTAGCGAGTGGGAGCCCGGCGCCTTCAGCACCCGACCATTGGTCGTCTTTAGTGTGGCCCTGGCGAGGAAATCGTTCGCGCCGGAAGTGTCGTCCGTCGGCAGTACGAGCTGAAATGGGATGCGCTCGGTGTCGATAAGTGCTGCCGCGTCGATGTGAAGTACGGAGTTCTGCACGGTTCGTAAGAGCGGGATGACGTGCTGCTCGGCGCGGTCGGCAGCGATGCGCGAACGGCGATCGCTCGCCATCGCCTCAATTCGCTCGTGCATCGTCTCAATCTCGGCGGCTGTCGTGCTGATGGAGCCCTCCTCGCCTTTGGGTGCGAGCAGCAGCGGCGAGAAGGCGACTACGTCGGCCACCAGCTTGGGCGCGGCTTCGGCGACGCTGAGCGCCACTGCGGCACCAAAGGCGTGGCCGACGAGCCGCACACGCTGCTTGGGGTATTCGCGCAGCAGCGTGTGGACGACCGCATCGACGTGGTCGGCCACTGTGTAGAGAGACGAGAGCGGCTTGGGTGACTCGCCAAAGCCGAGCAGGTCAAACATTGCGACTTCTCGGCGGGCCGAAAGTGCTGTTGCCACCGGCTGCCAGAAGGTAGGGTCCTCAAAGATTCCGTGCAGGAACACGGTGGGCTCGCCGGATCCCGCCCGATAGCGCACAGCCAGCTCGCGGACCTCGTCACGCATAATCTCGTGGGCGACGGTCTCGGGGATGTTGGCCAGCAAGAAGTGGTCGGCCGACAGACCCACGATGCGACGGATGTCGATGTCAGGCTTGAGGCGCTTTAGGTCCGGCGTCTGGTCGGGGTGCACGATGGGGTCGCGAATCCCGAGGGCGAAGGTGACCGGCATACTGAGCTTGGGAAGGTCGTCAACGAACGTCGCAGCGCCGATGCAGTTGCGCAGGTTCTTGCTCATGATGTCCCAGTGCTTGGGGATGTCGTCGGTGCGGAAGAACTGCTTGGCGAACTCCTGACCCTTGCCGTCGGCGTACTGGTAGAGCCGGTTGTCGCTCTTCTGCGAGTTGGAGATGAACTTCCACACCTTCTCGAAGAAGATGACCTTGAGGTACTGGATGCCAAAACCCTGCTTCTGAAACGCCTCTGGCGGCAGGTAGAACGGTGCCGAGAGCAAGAAGAGCCGACGGAGCTTCTCGGGATACGTGGATGCGTATCGGATGGCGATGTCGCCGCCCAGCGAGTAGCCGACCAGCATGAATGGCCGGTCCACTCCCAAGTCCTTGAGCGTGGCCTCCAGCACCTGCATGTGGTCGTCGGCTGTGTACTCGATGTCCTCGGGCTTGGGCGACTCCCCAAAGCCGAGAAGATCTGGTGCGATGAAGCGGTAGCCGTCCCCGATGGTGTCGATGACCTTGCGCCAGTCGGTTGCGTCGGAGTTGATGCCATGCAGTAGCACCATGACGGGGCCTTCGCCCTCGTCGATGCGTACATAGAGGCGCAGAGCGCTGATGTCGGTGGTCACGGCCCTCCCTGGATGTGGTCGATTCCCAGAATACTCGTACCCATCGCCGAGGGGTGCCGTTTGGGACGCAATTCGAGGTACTCTGTCCACATTGTGCGCACAGGAAGCATGCCGGGAAGGGGACCAGCTGTGACGGAGAACCGAATCGGGGCCAAGATCACGACGCTGCGCGAGTCACTGCAGCTTTCGCAGGCCGATCTCGCAGAGCGCTGCGACTGCGACATCTCAGTCATCCAAGGGCTCGAAGACGGGCAGCTCGCGCCGTCACTCGCGCCACTCATCAAGATCACGCGGGCGCTCGGCGTCCGTCTCGGCACGTTGCTCGACGACGATACGCAGGTCGGCCCCGTAATCACCAGAAAGGACCAGGCCGAGGAGGTCGCGCGGCTCAAGTCGCTGGCGACGTCGTCGGACGCTGGCGTGCTCGACTTCTTCTCGCTTGCCGAGGGCAAGAACTCTCGGCACATGGAGCCGTTCATGATCACGGTCAACCCGGCGCCGTCGGATTCGCACGCGTTGTCGAGCCACGAGGGCGAAGAATTCGTCTTCGTGATGGATGGCGAAATCGAGATTGAGTACGGGAAAGACCTGCACATCTTGAGCGCGGGCGACAGCATCTACTACGACTCGATAGTCCCGCATCAGCTGCGCGCACACGGTGACGCCGCCGCCCGCATCCTCGCCGTCGTCTACGCTCCGGCGTAGGGGGCGCGATACACATGCCGCACACCGAGCAGACCATCGGCGCCTACTTTGAGCAGGTCGTAGCCGCGGACCCCGACCGCGAGTTTGTCGTCTTCTCCGACCGCGACTTGCGCTGGACGTACGCCGAGTTCGACGAGCGCGTTGACCGGCTCGCCAAAGGACTTCTTGCCATCGGGATGAAGCCGGGCGACCACCTGGGCATCTGGGCGCGGAACGTACCCGACTGGCTGACCTTCATGTTCGCGACCGCCAAGATCGGCGTCGTGCTGGTGACGGTCAACCCGGTCTACAAGAGCCACGAGTTGGCCTACGTCATCAAGCAAAGCGACATGAAGGCGCTCGTTATCATCGACGCCTTCCGCGACGTCGACTACGTCCAGATCGTGCGCGGCCTCGTGCCCGAGGCGTCGACACAGGAGCGCGGACGACTCTCCTCGGCGGAGTTCCCGACGCTTAAGTCGCTCATCTATATGGGCCCCGAGAAGCACCGCGGTTTCTACAACGTGCCTGAGCTGCTTGTTCTCGGCGAGCATGCGCCTGACGCCGTACTAGATTCGGCGAAGGCCGGCCTGGCAAACACCGACACCATCAACATGCAGTACACGTCGGGCACCACGGGCTTTCCTAAGGGCGTCATGCTCACGCACCGCAACATTCTCAACAACGGCTTCTGGATCGGCGAGCGCCAGAAGTTCACCGCCAAGGACCGCGTCTGTCTGCCGGTGCCGCTCTTCCACTGCTTTGGCTGCGTGCTCGGTGTGCTGGCTACGCTGACGCACGGTGCGACGATGGTGATGGTTGAGAGCTTCGATCCGGTCATCGTGCTGGCCGCCGTACAGAAAGAGAAGGCGACCGCGCTCTACGGAGTGCCCACGATGTTCATCGCTGAGCTCGCACATCCGATGTTCGAGCTCTTCGACCTGACTTCGCTGCGCACCGGCATCATGGCTGGCTCACCGTGCCCCATCGAGACCATGAAGCAGGTCATCGAGCGCATGCACGCCAGTGAGATCACCATCGCCTATGGGCTGACCGAGGCGTCCCCGGTCTTCACCCAGACGTCAACCGACGACACCATGGCGCGCCGCTGTGAGACGGTTGGCCAGGCGCTGCCCGAGATTGAAGTCCGCGTGGTCGATCCCGACACCGGCCTAGACTGTCCGCCCGACACGCCAGGCGAGTTGCTGTGTCGCGGTTACAACATCATGAAGGGCTACTACGGTATGCCCGAGGCGACCACCAACGCCGTCGATCCCGAGGGGTGGCTGCATTCAGGTGATATCGGCACGGTCGACGTAGACGGCTACTACCGCATCACTGGCCGCATCAAGGACATGATCATCCGCGGTGGGGAGAACATCTACCCGCGCGAGATCGAAGAGTTCCTCTACACCATGCCCGGCGTCGAAGATGCGCAGGTCGTGGGCGTGCCTGATGCCAAGTACGGCGAAGTTGTGGGCGCATTCATCCGCTGCAAGGCCGGCGTCGACATCACCGAAGGCGACGTTCAGGAGTTCGCGCGCGCGCGGATGGCGCGCTACAAGGCGCCCAAGTTCGTGTTCTTCGTCGACGAGTACCCCATGACAGCGAGCGGCAAGATCCAGAAATTCAAGCTTCGCGACATGGCCAAGGAGTCGCTCGGCATCGACCTGGACGTGTTTGCCGGAGACGACGCCGGTGATGAGTGCGTGGTGAAGGGAACCGGAGGGGCGAGCGTCTAACCGAGAGGCCTACTTCTTCTTGAGCTTCTTGCAGGAGCCGTCGCAGAACGGCGGCTTGCTCGTACGGCCGCAGTTGCAGATCTTCACCGTCTTCTTCTCGGAAATCTTGAAGCGGACGGGCTTTCCGCCCTTGCAGGTGTCGTCGCACCAGGGCGCCTTCTTGGTCTTTCCGCAGCCGCACCACTTGTAGCTGCCCGGCTTCAGCTCGATCTTGAGCGGGTGGTGCTTGTCCTTCAGGTGCTCGAATTTCATCTCAGCTTCGCTTTCTACTTGCCGGGGCCGAAGTTGCCATTTGAGTCCATCTCAAAGGTGTCCGAGAAGTCGCTTGCCGAGAGCTTCTCGACCAGCTTTCCGGATGTGTTTTGCTTGTCGACGGCCGGCACGCCCGGGTCGGCGAGTTTGAGCGAGAGCCACCGCCCGCCAACAATCTCTCCGTTCTTGTCCACCCGCACCGTGAGCAGTCCGGAGAGCGATAGGTTGCCGCCCTGGCCGAAGTTGCCCCACCCCGCGAAGTTGCCCAGCGAGTAGGCGATGAGCTTGCCGTTGTAGCGCTCGATGCCGCGTATCACATGGGGGCCCGAGCCCAGCACCATGCTCGCTCCCGCGTCGATCATCGCATGCGAGAAAGCGCGCGGGTCGCCGCGAAACTCTCCGTAGGCCTTCTCGGCTCCCTTGGGCGTGTGGGTCTTGTCGGCACCCTCGGCACCTGCGTGGATGAGCACGATCACGACGTCGGATTGTTGCTTTGCTTTGCGCACGAGCTTCTGAGCGGCGGGGATGTTTGAGATGGGCGCGTTCCAGCGGTACGGCGAGAAGGCGACGAAGGCGACCTTGACACCGTTGGCTTCTCGGATGGTGATCTGACCCGGGAGGCCGACGTCGGCGATCTCGTTGTCGGCAAGGGCTTTCCGCGTCGCCGAGAGGCCCGGCTCGAGGTAGTCCCAGGCGTGGTTGTTGGCCAGGCTCATCACGTCGAAACCAGCCCAAGCGAGCGATTCGGCGTTCTTTGGCGGGGCCTGGAAAGAGTAGGTGTTCTTGTCGGCGCTCTTGGACTTGCCGCCGTCGCCAAAGGTGCCCTCAAGGTTGCCGACCATCAGATCGGGCGCCTGGAGCTGCTTGCGGAGATCCTCGAAGAGCGCGCGGCCGTTCTTGGGCGGGGAGCCGTACTTGGAGCCGGGAGTGGTGTCGCCCACCCATCCGATTTCGACGACGCCCGAGCTGCCCGCAACTGAGGCGCTCGCGGGGCCGGAGGCGGACGCAGTGGCGGGCGCGCGCTTTGCGGAGGCGGCAGAGGCCGAGGCGACTGCGGTAGCGGGTGCGCTCGCGGCGAGCGACGAGACTGCAACCGGTGCCGTGGAGGTGGCTGGCAGCTTGCGAGCGCAGCCGCCAGCGATTGTGAGCGCCGAGACGACGAGGACTGCCACGAGCCCGAGCGCGCCGACTCCCGAGAAGATCCACACACGAGCAGCCGAGCGCGAGCGGGATCTGCGAGAAAGGCGTGTCGTCACAAGCGAGGTCCCTCCGACAACGGGGTGCGGCGTCCGCGTGTACAATTTACCCGACATTGACCGAGCGAGGGAGCTTGATGAGCGTCGCCGAGAAGTCCGTCTATGAGATCCGCTGGCACGGCCGCGGCGGTCAGGGCGCGGTCACGAGTGCCAAGATCCTCGCTGACGCGGCGTTTCGCAGCGGTTTTGTCGGCGTGACGTCGCAGCCATCGTTTGGTGCCGAGAGACGCGGTGCGCCAATTACTGCCTCCACGCGGTTGGCCCACGAGCCGATTCGCGTCTTGAACCAGGTCAGCGAGCCCGACATCGTGGTGGTGCTCGACGACTCACTGCTGCAGGTGGGCGGAGCGACCGCAGGCGTCAAGCCAGGTGGAATGCTCATCGTCAACACCACGCGGCCAGCTGATGAACTCGGTGTCTCCGGGGACTTCTCGGTGGTCACCGCCGACGTGACGGGGGCGGCCGAGGCTGTCGACCTCATTGTGGGTGGGCAGCCCATGGTGTCGACCGCTATACTAGGTAGCTTCGCTAGGGCAACGGGCCTTATCGACTTCGAAAGCGTCGAGCGAGCAATCAGCCACGCGTTTTCCGGCAAGGCCGCCATGAAGAACGTCGAGGCTGCGCGAATCGCCTTTGAGTGCACGCAGTAGACACACCACGACAGGAGATGCACATGAGCAAGGCAGGGCGTTCTCAGGTAGGAAAGAAAGTACTGGTATCAGTTCTCTTGATCTGCGTAGCACTGCTTGCGGTGTTCGCCGCCGGGTGTTCGAAGGGTGGCGCTGGGGATCAGAAGGCGATGGTCGAGGCAGTCGCCAAGTTCTATGCCGCCCAAGGAGCGCTTGATCTGGCCACGATGAAGGCGACGATTTACGACCCACAGAACATGTCTGGAATCGCTACGGCCACGATACCGGCTGACGCAAAGAAGACCGAGATTGTCTGGAAGTCCGTGGGCGACACGGTCCTCATCACCGTTCCGTCGCAGGAATTGACGCTCACGGCCTCAGTGGCCAAGACGCCGGCGAATGCTGTCTTGGTTGCAGATCCCAGCGGCCAAGGCGAGACGCTGATCATGAAGAAGGACGGCGGCGTCTGGAAGATTGACTTCGCCGAGACGCAGAAGGCCAGCGCGGCCAAGGCAGCGGCACCTTCTCCCCAGAGTGCGCCTGCGCCCTCCGGACAGAGCGCGCCCTCAGGCACAAGTAAGCCCTAAGGCTCAGGCTCCCGACGCAAGGGTGGCGCGGACTACTCCTCGTCGCCCCTGCTCGGGCCAAGCTGCTTTGCCCACTTAATCGCCATGTAGGTTGCAGCGAGGCCAATGAACAGCGCTGCAATTCCGACGATCGTGAGCGGCTCGTAACCGTGCGGGTCAAGCAAGACGACCTTCCGGGCGAGCGCGATCATGGCGACCAGAATCACAATCTCTGCGTGGACTTCGCGGTCCTTGAAGTAGACCTCAACGGTCTCTACGAGTTCTAGAGCGATGAGCACCGAGAGGAACAAGCCGAAGATACTGAGCAGCTGAGCTTCGGTGAGAAACAGACTGTCTTGACCTCCGGGTAGCCCCGGAAACGCGAGGGTCAACGGCACCCACACGAGCTCGACAACGGCGACGCCCAAGACGACGAACATCAGGATCAGCAGGATTCCGGCGATGATTCTCTTGCCCTTCTCGGCAAGCAGAATCAGGGGATGCGTCTTGTCGGGCACCTGCTCGTCCATGGGTTCTCCTTTGCGTCACAGTTCCCGAAGTGTCCGCTTGCCCTTGTGGCGCGACGCGACCCCTCTCCACTCGATAGTCTAGCGCAGCGGCGGGTCGGCCCGAGGGGGAGCCCTTGCTGGGCGAGCGACTGATATCATCCAAGCGCGCACTGTTCTTGGGCCACGAGGAGCGAACCACATGTTGAGCGGCACCGGACAAGATCTGATTGCTCAGTCAAGGCCGTCGGTGGGCGAAGCTGGGGCCACGGGTGACTGGCGCAGCAAGCATCCCGTCATCGATGCAGCTTCGTGTCTTGCCGCCAAGAAGGGCGCTGAGACCTGCCAGCTGTGTTGGGTCTACTGCCCCGACGCCTGTATCACTCGGGGGATTCCACCGCTCGTAGAGCTCACCTACTGCAAAGGCTGCGGCATATGCGCGGTCGAATGCCCGAGTCATGCCATAGAGATGGTGCCCGAGGGCGAGCACGGCATCTGCGAGATCTGACGCACAGACGCATCCCACTGGAGGAACCGTGCCAGAGCATCATCCCGACCCGCACTACCGACCGAGCAACCAACACGAACACCCTCACCAGCGAGCGCATGAGCGACCGCGCAGGCCCAGCTTGGGGCCTAGGGTGGTATGGGTGCTGTTGGCGGTCTGTGTAGTCGCTGCGGGCGCATGGTTTGGATGGCGGTTGCTGGACGCCCGGAGCACGCAGCCGACCCAGAAGGTCGTGACGGGCGTGGTTGGCATCTACTTCCCTGCCGGCGAGGCCTACAAGCGCGTGAACCGTCCGGTCTACCAGGGCCAGACCGACGCGGAAGCCGCGATTCAGGGGCTCTTGGCCGGCCCGACCGCCGAAGAGATCAAACAGGGGCTCAACACGAATATCCCGTTTGGCACCACGATGGAGTCCTTGCAGCTGGAGTCAGGCGGAGCGTCGGGTAAAGAGAAGGCGATCATCAGCCTCTCAAAGACGTTTCTAGACGCCACGAGTCGCAACCCCACCGACGCGAAATTCGAGTACGAGTCCCGTCTCGACCAGGTTGCCTACACCATGGCGCAGCTCACCCAGATCGGCAGCTCAGAAGTGAAGTCAGGTGGCAAAACGCTGCTTGTCCCCACCGTGGCACAGCTGGAGAAGCCGACAAAACCCGCTCCGGTTGTTGTGGAGCCGAGTAGCACGCCGCCGAAGCCGAGCTCCTCGGGTACGGCCGCGACGGACAAGTCAGAGGCGGCTTCGAAGCTCGCCCCGACCGAGTCGATTACGGCTGTCCAGCATCGGCTCGTCGACCTGAAGTACCTCCCGCCTGAGGCCGTGACCGGAAAGAACGACTATCGGACCCAGCAGGCGGTGACGGCGTTCCAGGCCTGGCAGGGACTTCAGCGCGACGGCACCGCAGGCCCGACGACGGTTGCGGCGCTCGGCACCGCCTCGGCTCCAACACCCAAGCAGGTCGCGGGTAGCTCGGGCCGTCAGGCGCAGGTCTTTCGCGACAAAGGCGTGACGCTGTTGGTACAAGACGGCAAGCTCGTGCGCGCCGTCCACGTTTCAACCGGCAAGACCGGCTATGAGACGCCGGCGGGCACATTCGCGGTCTACAGCAAGGAGCTCAAGCACTGGTCGACGGAGTACAACTGCTGGCTGCCGTACGCGAGCTTCTTCAACGCTGGCTACGCTTTTCACCAGTATGAGGAAATCCCGCCGTATCCTGGCTCACACGGTTGCTGTCGCGTGCCCGCGCCCGAGGCGCCCGAGGTCTACCAGTTCCTCGTGATGGGAACGACGGTCCACGTCTACTGATTTCACGCCCGGCACCAGATGCTCACAGGGAGGAACTTCATGCCCACCACCGCCGTCATCACCGGCAACGAGGCCGCTGCGACCGCTGCCAAGCTCGCGCGCGTGCAGGTCATCGCCGCCTACCCGATCACGCCGCAGTCGCCGGTTGTCGAGCAGCTCTCGGCGTGGGTCGAGTCCGGGGAGCTGCCAGCCGAGTTTGTGACCGTGGAGTCGGAGCACTCGGCTCTCACAGTCTGCATAACCGCTTCGACCGTGGGCGCGCGCGTCTTCACCGCCACGAGCGCAAACGGCCTCGCGTACATGACCGAGCAGGTCTGGTGGGCCGCCGGCGCGCGACTCCCTATCGTCATGTGCGTCGCCAACCGCGCGATGGCCGCGCCCTGGAACGTCCTCAACGACCAGCAGGATTCGATGTCGGTGCGCGACGCAGGCTGGATCCAGCTCTACTGCCGAGACAACCAGGAGATCCTCGACACTACGCTGCAGGCGTACCGCATTGCCGAGCAGCTCCACGTGCCTGTGATGGTGTGCTACGACGGCTTCCTTCTTTCGCACACCGTCATGCCCGTAGAACTCATAGCCGCCGAGACCGCCGACGCCTTCCTCCCGCCGTACACGACGCCGCTCACGGTTGTCGATCCTGACAACCCCCGCAACATCGGCCCTGTCACAATCGCCGACCCACGCGCGGATGCGGACGGTGTCGTACGCCCCGGCTACATGGAGATCCGCGCGCAGCTGCACGCCGGACTCCTCGAGGCGCTTGACGTAATCCCTGCGGTCGACGCCGAGCTCGGCGTGCTCACCGGTCGCGTGTGGGGAGGCCTGACCTGGGAGTACCTGCTCGACGACGCCGAGGTGGTGCTGGTGGCCGCCGGGTCGCTCGGCACGCAGGCTACGGTAGCGGCCGAGGCGCTGCGTGAGGCTGGCGTGAAGGCCGGGGTGCTCGGGATTCGGGCGTACCGGCCGTTTCCGGTGGCGGCGTTGCGCGCCAAGCTCGCGGGCA
>Ga0194043_1000258_pt1 | contig 28043 bp, 25 predicted proteins | sample JunL4415m_MetaG_FD_161274 | JGI IMG/M metagenome (GOLD analysis project Ga0194043, IMG submission 161274) | Anoxic zone freshwater microbial communities from boreal shield lake in IISD Experimental Lakes Area, Ontario, Canada - Jun2016-L442-15m | ecosystem: Environmental > Aquatic > Freshwater >...
GCTGCGCAGGGCCGCGCGCTGCTCGTCGTCCATCACGTCGAGTTCGACGGCTACTGCGGTCACGCCTGCCACGGCGGACACCGCGGAGGTGACCCGCTCGGTGATGGCGTCGCGCATCGGGCAGCCCGAAACGGTCAGGTAGATGCCCACGCGCACGGCGCCGTCGTCGGCGATGTCGACCGACTTGACCATCCCGAGCTCGGTGACCGGGCGGTTGATCTCGGGGTCGTTGACCGTGGCGAGGGCGGCGTTGATCGCGTCGAGCGACGGGGCAGGCATACCCCGATGCTAGTTGGCCTCGTCGGGCGCGCCTTCTGAGAGCCGTTCGACCCGACGAAGGGTCTTGCGCTGCACCTTCTTCTGCTCTGCCGCGTGCTTGTTCAAGGCGCTGATGATGTCGTCGACCTGGTCGCGCAGTTCGCTGCGCACGAAGTCGCGGGTGGCGGCCTCGCCGAGCGCGATCCGGAGCGCCGCGATCTCCCGGGCCAGGTAGTCGCTGTCAGCGAGCAGGCGTTCGGTGCGCTGGCGGTCCTCCTGGAACTGCACGCGGTCCCGGTCGGTCTGCCGGTTCTGCGCGAGCAGGATGAGCGGGGCCGCGTAGGACGCTTGCAAGGAGAGCAGCAGGGTCAGGAAGATGAACGGGAACGGGTCGGGGGCGCCGTCGTTCATGGCGAGGTTGAGTCCCACCCAGATGACGATGGCAATCGTCATCCACATGATGAATGCCCACGAGCCGATGTGCCGGGCGACGCTCTCGCTCACCGCCCCCCAGCGCTCGCTGTCGACCGAGGGGCGAAGTGATCGGCCGCGCTCGAGCGGCTGGTCCATGCGCGCCGAGCGACGCGTGCGGTCAGTCGCCATCAGCGGGGCCCATCGGGAGGTCGTCGTCATCCTCGTCGCGCCAGTCCTCGGGCAGCATGTGGTCGATCACGTCATCGACCGTGACCGCGCCTAGCAGGTGGTTGTTGGCATCGACGACGGGAAGTGCGACGAGGTTGTACGCCGCGAACGTCCGAGTGACCACGGCAAGCGGCGTATGCGGGCCGACCGGCACCAGGTTCGAGTCGACGAGCGACGAGACGAGCGTCGCTGGCGGCTCGCGCAGAAGCTGCTGGAAGTGGCAGGTGCCGAGGTAGCGGCCGGTCGGTGTCTCGGTGGGCGCCCGCGTCACGTAGACCTGCGAGGCGAGGGCGGGCGACAGGTCGGGGTTGCGAATCTGGGCCAGTGCCTCGGCAACCGTCGCGTCCGGCGGCAGCACGATGGGCTCGGTGGTCATCATGCCGCCGGCGGAGAAGTCGTCGTAGCTCAGCAGCCGACGGATGTCCTCGGCGTCCTCCGGTTCCATGCGGTCGAGAAGGTCCTCGGCCCGCTCGGGCGGCAGCTCGGAGATCAGGTCGGCGGCGTCGTCGGGGTCCATCTCCTCCAGCACGTCGGCCGCGCGCTCGGCCTCGAGCATCTGGACGATCTCGACGCGGTCGTCCTCAGGCAGTTCTTCCAGCACGTCGGCGAGCTGCTCGTCCTCCAGCCCGCGGGCAACCTCCATGCGCCGCTTCGGCGACAGGTCGTGCAGCACGTCGGCAATATCGGCTGGGCGCATCGTGTCGAGCTTGGACAGCAGTTGCTCGGCGGGCTGGTCGGCTGCTGGGAGCGACAGTCCGCGAACGTCGGTCCAGTCGACGATGATGGACTCCCCGCGACGGCGCAGTCCGCCACCGGACTTGCGCACGAACAACTGCGTCACGAACCAGTCGCGTGAGCGTGCCTGCTCCACGGCGACGTCGAGGACCGTCACCTGCTCGCCGGACTCGATGAGCTCCACGGTGCGGTCCAACAGTTCGCCGGTGACGAGAGTCTCGTTGCCACGCTGCTCGAATCGGCGCAGGTTGACCGTCCCGGTGACGATCACCTGCCCGGCGTCGATCGCGGTCACCTTGGTCATGGGGACGAAGATCCGACGACGGGGCTGGACCTCCACGACAAGGCCGGTCAGCCGTGGTGGGTTTGCGCCGATGCGAAGGACGACGATCGCGTCGCGTACCTTGCCGACCTGGTCGCCGTTCGGGTCGAAGACACCGATGCCGGCAAGCCTGGCGAGGAATACTCGAGTTGCGGCGCCGGTCGTCACGTCGAAAGGCTACCGCCGTCACGAGGAAGGAAGGCCATGGCTACGCCGTCTGACGCGGCACGTCCGGCGCTCACCCGTCCTCCCTCGCGCGATCTTGCACTCCTCGGGGTTGCGGTCGCGTTCATCTCGTCGTCGGGCCCGCTCATCGCCGCGACCGTGGCGCCGGCCCTCGCCATTGCGTTCTGGCGCTGCCTGCTCGGCTCGGCGGCCACCGCGCCATGGATGCTCAGTCGCCATTGGGCCGAGGTCCGCCGCCTGTCCCGGCACGAGTGGTGGCTGGTGGCCAGCGCCGGCCTTCTGCTGGGGGCGCACTTCGCCACCTGGATTCCGTCACTGCGGTTCACGACAGTGGCGTCGTCGACGGCTCTCGTGGCGACCCAGCCGGTATGGGCGGCGCTGATCGCCCGCCAGCGCGGTGGCGTCATCCCCCGCCCCGCATGGATCGGCATCGCGATCTCGCTGCTGGGGGTGCTCATCCTCACCGGCATCGACGTGTCGATCGACCCGCAGCACCTGATCGGCGATGGGCTCGCCCTCGCGGGCGGTGTCCTCGCGGCCGCCTACGTCACGGTGAGCGAGTCGGCCCGCAGAACCGTATCGACCGCCACCTTGACGTCGGGGCTCTACGCATCGGCGGCCGCGCTGCTGCTGGTCATGTGCGTCGTGGGCCATCAGGCGCTGACCGGATTCGCCCTGAAGGACTGGATCCTCATCCTTGCGCTCACTGCGGGCGCGCAACTGCTCGGCCACACGCTGATCAACAAGGTCCTGGCAACGACGTCGGCGACGATCGTCTCGCTCGCGATCCTGCTGGAGATGCCGGGGGCGACGATCGTGGCGGCCGTCTTCTTGCACCAGTTCCCGCCGTGGCAGATCATCCCCGCCGTCGCGCTCATGTTCGTCGGCATCGTCCTGGTCATCCGCGCCGGGTCGAAGGAAGTCCCGTCGGAGTCCTCGCCCGTCTGACCGGGCTGCCGGTGTGCGGCAAGTGCCGGCCCGCCCGGCGTCGGGACACTAGATTCGGTCCGGTGAGCGTGCTGGCGATCGATCAAGGCACGTCGGGCACGAAAGCGATCGTGGTCGACCCCGACGGACAGGTCCGCTCGCTGGCCGAGGTGTCGGTCCGGCCGGTCTACCTCGACGGTGGGGGCGTGGAGCACGATCCGATCGCCCTCCTGGACTCGGTCCTCGACGCCGGTCGGCAGGCGGTGGCAGCGGCAGGGGTCGGCATCGACGCGGTGGCGCTGGCCAACCAGGGCGAGACGGTCCTGGCGTGGGACCCCGGCACAGGTGAGCCGCTCTCGCGGGCAATCGTGTGGCAGGACAGCCGCTCCCAGGGCATATGCGACCGACTGGCCGACCACCGGGACCTCGTGGCGTCGCGCACCGGGCTCGTGCTGGACCCGTACTTCTCGGCCCCGAAGATGACGTGGCTGCGCGAGAACGTCACACGCGAGGGCGTCGTCACCACGACTGACACGTGGCTGGTCAACCGGCTCACCGGCGAGTTCGTCACCGACGTCACGACCGCGAGCCGTTCCTTGGTCCTCGACATCGACGCTGTCGACTGGGACCGCGAACTGCTCGACGTGTTCGGGCTCGCCGGGGAGGGGCTGCCGAGGCTCGTGTCGTGCGACGAGATCGTCGGGACGACAACCGCGTTCGGCGCTGATGTTCCGGTCACCGGCCTCATCGTCGACCAGCAGTCGGCGCTGCTGGCGGAGCGTTGCCTGCACGCTGGTGCCGCGAAGTGCACCTATGGCACCGGCGCGTTCCTGCTGGCGAACGTGGGCGATCGCGCCGCCAGATCGGCGAACGGCCTGACGACGTCGGTGGCCTGGCGCACTCGTGCCGGCACCGAGTACTGCCTCGACGGGCAGGTCTACACGGCTGCGTCCGCCTTCCGCTGGCTGACCGGACTGGGCGTCATCTCCACCTCGCGCGACATGGACGTCGTTGCAGCAGCGAGCAGCGACGGAGTGCTCTTCGTGCCCGCGCTCGCCGGGCTCGCCGCGCCGTGGTGGCGGTCCGATGCGCAGGCCGCACTGGTCGGGCTGAGCCTCGCCACCGAGCGCGGCCACCTCGTGCGTGCGGTGCTCGAGGGCATTGCCGCTCAGGTGGCCGACCTCGTCGGCGTGATCGACTCGGACACCTCGGTGTCGGTCGACACCCTGCGCGTCGATGGCGGCCTGACGAAGTCCCCGGTGCTGATGCAGATCCAGGCCGACCTGCTCCAGGTCCCGGTGGAGGTGTACCCGTCGGCGCATGCGACCCCTATCGGAGCCGCGGCGCTGGCGCGCTTCGCCCTCGATTCGTCGTTGCGCTTCGAGGACATCGTGTGGCCGTGGACCGCCGAGTCGGTCTACGAGCCGCAGTGGTCGGCCGACCGCGCGGCGGACTTCCTCGGCCGCTGGCGCGCCGCAGTGAGATTGTCCCTGCCGGCGAAGGAGCGATCGTGAGGCGTCAGGCATGAGCACGATCGACGTGGATGTCGCGGTCATCGGCGCAGGCGTGGTCGGCTGCGCCGTCGCGCGGGAGCTATCGGCGTACGACCTTTCCGTGGCAATCATCGAGGCGCGCGGCGACGTCGGGGACGCGACCAGCAAGGCGAACACGGCGATCCTCCACACGGGGTTCGATGCCGTGCCCGGCTCCCTGGAGTCGACCATGGTGGCGCGTGGCTACCACCTGCTGGGTGAGTACGCCGAGCTGGTGGGCATCCCCGTCGAGCGCACAGGCGCACTACTCGTCGCGTGGACGCAGGAGGAACTCGACTCCCTGCCGACGCTGCGCGAGAAGGCGCTCAAGAACGGCTACCAGGACTGCGCGATCGTGGGTGCTGTCGACGTCTATCGGCGCCTGCCGCACCTCGGCGCCGGCGCACTCGGCGGCCTGACGGTCCCCGGCGAGTCGATCATCTGCCCGTGGACGACGACGCTGGCCTACGCGAACGAGGCACTCTCGCGCGGTGCGCGGGTACTGCTCTCGCATCGCGTGACAGGTGTGGAAGTCGGAGCGGGGCGCACGCTGCTGAACACCACGCAGGCGCAGGTCTCGGCGCGGTGGGTCGTCAATGCAACCGGGCTCGGAGCCGACGTACTTGATCGACTGTTCGGCTACGACCGTTTCACGGTGGTGCCGCGTCGTGGCGAGCTCCTGGTCTTCGACAAGCTGGCCCGGCCGCTCGCGGAGTGCATCGTGCTGCCGGTCCCCTCGTCGAAGGGCAAGGGCGTGCTCGTCAGCCCGACGATCTACGGCAATGTCATGCTCGGCCCGACGTCGGAGGACCTCGACGACCGCGCGAACACTGCCACCTCTGAGGCCGGTTTCGAATTCCTCCTGGCCAAGGGCCGCGCGATCATGCCGCAACTGCTCGACGAGGAGGTCACCGCTGCCTACGCCGGACTTCGGGCGGCCACCGAGCACAGCGACTACGTCGTCGACGCTGATGCGCCGCAGCGCTACGTCCTGCTCGGTGGCATCCGTTCGACGGGCCTGACGGCGTCGATGGCGTTGGCAGAGCATGTCGTGGAGCTGATGTCGGCGGCGGGGCTCACGCTCGAGCCGCGAGCCGGACTGGCCTCGCCACCGCGGATGCCCAACATCGGCGAGGCGTTCCCCCGCCCCTACCAGCGGGTGGACCTCGTCGAGCACGATCCTGAGTACGGCCGCATCGTGTGCTTCTGCGAACGCGTCACCCGCGGCGAGATCCGCGACGCGCTCACCTCGCCCATCCCTCCGACCGACCTCGACGGACTGCGGCGACGCACCCGTGCCTGCATGGGGCGGTGCCAGGGCTTCTACTGCGGCGCAGAGGTCGATGCCCTGCTCAGGGGGATGTCGTGACGATGCAGCGGACCGTCGTGCAGGCGGACGTCCTCGTGGTCGGGGCAGGCCCGGCAGGCCTCACCGCGGCCACCGCCCTGCGCGAGGCAGGCGTGGACTCTGTCATGGTCATCGAGCGTGAGACCGATGCCGGCGGCATTCCTCGGCACAGCGATCACACGGGCTACGGACTACGTGACCTGCGTCGCGTGCTCACCGGTCCGCAGTACGCGCGGCGCCTCGTCGACCAGGCCAAGGACTGGCGCGTGGACCTGCGGACATCGACGATGGCGACCGACTGGGCCGCGGACACATCCTTGTTCGTGACCGGTCCGGGCGGGCGCGTGCGCGTCGAAGCTCGCGCGGTGATCCTCGCCACGGGTGCCCGCGAGCGCTCGCGATCCGCGCGCATGGTCCCCGGTGATCGTCCCAGCGGCGTGCTGACCACCGGCCTGCTGCAGAGCCTCGTACACCTGCGGCACGAGCGCGCGGGGGGTCTTATCGGCACGCGTGCTGTCGTGATCGGCGCCGAACTGGTGTCGTGGTCCGCAGTCGTAACGCTGCGGGAGGCGGGCTGCGAGACCGTGCTGATGACCAGCGAGTACGAGCGACCCGAGTCGTACGCCGCCTTCAACCTCGCAGGCCGCACAGCCCTGCGCGTCCCGGTGTCCACATCGACGCGGCTGGTCCGGATCATCGGACGGGAGCGGGTGGAGGCGGTGGAGCTCATGCGGCTCGACACCGGTGCGCGACGCATCCTCGAGTGCGACACGGTCGTCCTAACCGGCGACTGGGTCCCCGACAACGAGCTCGCCCGAGTGCGCGGCCTGGCCATCGACGCCGAGCACCGCGGTCCGCTGGTCGATACCGCGCTGCGCACCTCGGCAGCCGGCATCTTCGCGGCAGGGAACCTGCTGCACCCCGTCGACACTGCCGACGTCGCGGCTCTCGACGGCCGTCATGTGGCCGTGCAGGTGACGGCGTGGCTGCGGGGACTCGCCCAGCCGACGGAGTCGACGAGGGTCGTGCCGGGAGCGGGCCTGCGCTGGGTCGTTCCCGGGGTCATCCGCCCGGGCGACCCGGCGCCCCCGCGCGATCGCGTCCTGGCATGGCCGACGCTCTACCGGCCACTGCCACGGGTGATCGTCGAACAGGGCAGCGTGATCGTCGCCAGTCGTCGCCTTCCCTGGCCCGCCTCCCCGGGTCGGGTCCTCCGCTTGCCATGGGGTCTGTTCGGCGGTGTTCGACCAGGAGAAGGAGAGGTCACGGTGAGCATCACTTGACGGTCACAGTCGGGGCGATCTTCCGCCCCCAACTGCCGCCCGAGCGACTGGGATCGGCGATCCGGGCCGCCGAGGCGTGCGGCCTGCGCGAGGTGTGGCTCTGGGAGGACTGCTTCCTCGAGAGCGGCATCGCCACCGCCGCTGCCGCCCTGGCGATGTCCGACGACCTCGTGGTCGGCATCGGACTCCTGCCGACACCGCTGCGCAATGTGGCCCTCGCGGCGATGGAGATCGCGACTCTCGAGCGCCTGTTCCCCGGCCGCATCCGCATCGCGCTCGGGCACGGCGTCCAGCCATGGATGGAGCAGGCGGGGGCGCGAGCGGAGTCGCCCATGACGCTGATGCGGGAGTACATAACCGCTCTGCGTGCCCTGCTGTCAGGCGAGTCCGTCTCGGTCAGCGGTCGGTATGTCCAGTTGTCGGACGTTCAACTGGGGTGGGCCCCGAGCACGCCGCCGCCGTTGCTGATCGGTGCGACCGGTCCGCGCACCCTGCGGCTTGCCGGTGACCTGGCCGACGGCGTCGTGCTGGACTCCGTCACGTCACCGGACCGCGCAGTGGCGGCCCTCGCCGAGGTGGACGCCGGGGCGGCGGAGGGTCGCCGCCGAGCCGACTTCCAGGCCGTCGTGTACTTGCGAGCCTTCCGCGGCGACGCTGCCGAGCAGCTGGCCATCGAAGCGGCACCCGATGACGTGGGCGGAGTCATCGGCCATGGGGTGGTGGGGGATGTCGCGGAGGTGGTGGGGGAGGTACGCCGGTTCGCCGCCGCAGGGGTGAACGCGGTGATCCTGCAGCCCTCGGCGGTCGAGACCGACGTCGAGGGGTACTTCGCCTTCGCTGCAGACGTCGCTGCTGACGTCGCTGCGCAGGTCGCGGCCGAGGTGCGCTGACCGGCGCTCGTCAGGGTGGCGCGGATAGGATTGAATCCAATCTGGCGACGGTGGAGGTAGGCGTGCTGAGGTCCCGACGGTCCAATCTGGCAGTTCCCGGCAGCAGTCCGAAGATGCTCGAGAAGGCCAAGGGCCTTGCCGCCGATCAGGTCTTCATGGACATCGAGGATGCGGTTGCGCCGATCGCGAAGCCCGAGGCCCGCAAGAACATCGTGGCGGCGCTGAACGAGGGCGGCTACGAGGGCAAGGTGCGGTCGGTGCGCGTCAATGACTGGACCACGCAGTGGACGTACGCCGACGTGATCGAGGTCGTCGAGGGTGCCGGTCCGAACCTGGACTGCATCATGCTGCCGAAGGTGCAGAACGCCGAGCAGGTCAAGGCGCTGGACATGCTGCTGACGCAGATCGAGAAGTCGAACGGGTTCGAGGTTGGGCGGATCGGCATCGAGGCGCAGATCGAGAATGCGATCGGGCTGATCAACGTCGACGCCATCGCGCAGGCGTCCCCGCGCGTTGAGACCATCATCTTCGGGCCTGCGGACTTCATGGCGAGCATCAACATGAAGTCGCTGGTCGTCGGCGAGCAGCCGCCGGGCTACGACGTCGGAGACGCGTACCACTACATCCTGATGCGGATTCTCATGGCGTCACGCGCCTACGACAAGCAGGCGATCGACGGCCCGTACCTGGCGATCAAGGACATCGAGGGCTACAAGCGCGTCGCTGGTCGCTCGGCAGCCCTGGGCTTCGACGGCAAGTGGGTGCTGCACCCGGACCAGATCGCCGCTGCGAACGAGGTCTTCAATCCGCGGCAGGACGACTTCGACCACTCCGAGCTGATCCTCGACGCGTACGACTACTACACGTCGGCGGCGGGCGGCGCGAAGGGCGCGGTCATGCTCGGTGACGAGATGATCGACGAGGCGTCCCGCAAGATGGCGCTGGTGGTGTCGGCCAAGGGCCGGGCCGCAGGCATGGAGCGCACCAAGTCGTTCGAACCGCCGCAGGCCTGACAGGGGGATGACATGACCCGGCTCGCCCAGACTGATGGTCTGACCGAGGACCAGCGCGACATCCTCGAGGCCGTCCGCGTCTTCGTCGACAACGAGATCATCCCTGTTGCCAACGAGCTCGAGCATGCGGACGAGTACCCGCAGGCGATCGTCGACGGGCTGAAGGAGATGGGTGTCTTCGGCCTGATGATCCCGGAGGAGTACGGCGGCCTCGGGGAGTCACTGCTGACGTACGCACTGGTGGTGGAGGAGATCGCCCGTGGCTGGATGAGCGTGTCGGGCGTCATCAACACGCACTTCATCGTCGCCTACATGCTGATGCAGCATGGCACGCCCGAGCAGAAGGAGTACTACCTGCCGCGGATGGCCACTGGTGAGGTGCGCGGTGCGTTCTCGATGAGCGAGCCGGGCTGCGGGTCGGACGTGGCGGCGATCACGAGCAAGGCCGTGCGCGACGGCGACGGCTGGGTGATGAACGGCGCGAAGATGTGGCTGACGAACGGCGGCTCGTCGACGCTGGTCGCGGTGCTGGTGCTCACGCCGGGCGAGGCCGACGAGGGCGCGTCCGTGTACAAGAAGATGTCAACCTTCCTTGTCGAGAAGCCGTCCGGGTTCGGGGAGGTCCGCCCGGGCCTGACGATCCCCGGCAAGATCGACAAGATGGGCTACAAGGGTGTCGACACCACCGAGATGGTCATGGACGGCCTGCCGCTCACGCCGTTCGACCTGCTCGGCGGAGTTGCAGGCAAGGGCTTCTACCAGATGATGGACGGCGTCGAGGTCGGTCGCGTCAACGTCGCCGCGCGAGCATGCGGGATCTCGATCCGCGCATTCGAGCTCGGCGTGGAGTACGCGCAGCAGCGGGTCACCTTCGGCAAGCCGATCGCCGAGCACCAGGCGGTCAGCTTCCGGCTCGCCGACATGGCGGTCAAGGTCGAGGCCGCGCACCAGATGATGGTGAAGGCCGCCCGAATGAAGGACTCCGGTGAACGCAACGACCTCGAGGCCGGCATGGCGAAGTACCTCGCGAGCGAGTACTGCAAGGAGGTCGTCGAGGACTCCTTCCGCATCCACGGGGGCTACGGCTACTCCAAGGAGTACGAGATCGAACGGCTCTACCGTGAGGCACCCATGCTGCTCATCGGCGAGGGCACGGCCGATATCCAGCGCATGATCATCGCCAGACGGCTGCTGGAGGACTACAAGAGCCGCGGCTGAGCGGTCCCGGACCTCGCAGAATCCCGTTCAGGGCGCGCCTGCAGAGGCCGCGAAGGGATACTGAGGGTTAGCGAGGAGACCCGGATGCTGAATTCGGCTCGGTGGCGAACCCAAATCGTGGGTGGGGTCGCGATCGCCGTGCTCCTGGTCGTCTTCGTATTCGACGTCGCATTCGGGTCGGTGATGCTCATCCCGATGGTCTACATCGTCGTCGTGGCCGTGACCGCATTCGTGTCAGGGCCTCGCCTCACGGCTGGCGTCGCCACCCTCGCCTTCGTCCTGGCGCTCCTTGCCGGCTTCGCCAACGGTGACCACAGCAGCAGCACCTACTGGCTACGCGTCGCCGTCGTGTGCGTCGTGGCGGGCATCGCACTCGTGTTCTCCATCGCGTTGTCGAGGCGGGAACGGCAGGCGACCGTTGCCGCCGCCCGGTACCAGTTGATCGCCGAGAACGCTTCGGATGTGGTGTTGGTCTGGGGACCAGGCCTGCACCTGGAGTGGGTCTCGCCGTCGGTCGAGGCCGTGCTCGGCTGGCGGCCCGACCAGCTCATCGGCTGCCGAGTGTCGGATCTCCTCGAGCAGGCTGACATCGATCGCATTCGCATGATCCAGCGTGCGGTCGTCGAGTCGGGGTCCGCCGAAGGGCACGTCGAGGCTCCGTACCTCACGGGCTCCGGCGGGCGGCGCTGGATGGCGATCGCCGGGCGCGCCCGCCTGGACGCGGATGGAAAGGTCGCCGGCGGTATCGAGTCGTTGCGTGACATCCAGGACGAGGTCGCGGCCCGGACCGCACTGGTGGAATCCGAGCAGCAGTACCGCCTCCTCGCGGAGAACACGTCGGACGTGGTCATCCGGTGGAACGCCGCCAGGCGCGTGGAGTGGGCGTCACCCTCGACCGAGGCGGTCTTGGGCTGGGAGCCGAGCGAGTTCATCGGCCGCCACGTCACCGAGATCGTGCTCGCCGAGGATCTGGCACGGGTCGCCGAGTACAAACTGGATCTGCTGGCCCACGGACGGACCGACGGCAGCGTGGAGGCGCGCTATGCGACGAAGGCGGGTGGCTGGCGGTGGATGGCGGTACGTGGGCACGCTCTGCTCGATGACGAGGGACGCGTCGTCGGTGGTCTCGAGGGCCTGCGCGACATCGAAGTCGAGCATACGTACCGCGAGCAGCTCAAGTTCCTCGCGGAGCACGACCAGCTCTCCCAGCTGGTGAATCGAGGTGAGTTCCTCTCACGGATGACGGCTCTGCTGGCGCACGGGCCACGATCGGGAAGCCGACTGGCGCTGCTGTACATCGACGTTGACAACTTCAAGTCGATCAACGACACGTGGGGGCACAACGCCGGTGACAAGGTCATCGCGGAGACCGCTCGGCGGATCGGAGCCTGCGTCCGCACCGATGACATCGTGGCGAGGTACGGCGGCGATGAGTTCGTCGCCGCCCTTCCGGCCGTGCATGGCCACGCTGATGCGGAGGCGGTGGCCGAGAAGGTGCACAAGGCGATGACTGTCCCCATCATGCTGAACGACCACTCGATCGTCGTCACGGTGAGCATCGGGGTCGCCTTGGCTGAAGTCGACGGGGACCTGGAGGGCGTGCTGCTCGAGGCCGACCGTGCCCTGTACGCGGCGAAGGAATCCGGTCGCAACCGGACCGTCGTGCACTCTGTGGGTGCCAGCCCCTAGCGTGGGGCCGTGGCAGACATCCCGTGCGTCGGCGCCGTCGTGCGCGACGAAGCCGGTCGCCTACTGCTGGTACGAAGGGCGAATCCGCCGGCCCAGGGCCGATGGTCCATCCCCGGCGGGCGGGTCGAGGCGGGGGAGTCCCACGAGGATGCCGTGGTGCGCGAACTGCTGGAGGAGACCGGCCTGGCCGGGCGGGTCGTGCGCGAGGTCGGCACGGTACGACGCGATGCCCCTGCTGGCGGCACGTACGTGATCCGGGACTTCCTCGTCGCGGTCGATGCGGGCACGACTCCGATCGCCGGCGACGACGCAGCGGACGCTGCATGGTTCGCCGTCGATGAGCTGGATGGCATCGACACCAGCGACGGACTGCTGGACGCACTTGTCCACTGGGGACTCATCGAGCCCCGAGCCTGAAGCCTCGCGGCTACGGTGGCGGCATGACTGCGCAGCGGCTCATCGCGGTGTCGCCGACCAAGCTCGATGTCTGGCAGCAGTGTGCGTTCCGCTTTCGGCTCCAGTACGTCCAGAAGGCAAGGGTCGACGGAGTCTGGGCGCACCTGTCCATGGGCAACGCCGTGCATGCGGCCCTGCGCGACTGGTTCGACGACGAGGACCGACGGCCTGAGGGCGCCGCCGGGCTCGTCCGCGCGAACTGGTCGGCGCTTGGCTTCCGCGACGATGAGCACAGCGCTCACTGGCGGGTGATCGCTGAGCAGATGACGACCAGGTACGTCGAGCAGCACGCCGCCGACAGGCCCGTCGGTCAGGAGCGCACGCTGGGCAGCCTCGCCGAGCACGTGACGATCAGCGGACGGATCGACCGCCTGGACGAGCGCGACGGTGAGCTCGTTGTCATCGACTACAAGACCGGCAAGACGGTGCCGACCGTCGACGACGCCAAGGTGTCGCGCGCGCTGGCGATCTACGCGCTCGTCGTGCAGCGATCGCTGCGCCGGCCGGCGTACACCGTCCAGTTGCATCACGTCCCCAGTGGCGTGGTCGTCGAGCACCGGCACACGGACGATTCACTGGCCCGTCAACTCGCCCGCGTCGACGCCATCGGGCGCGACATCGGCCGTGCGCTCGAGTCAGGACTCGACTCCGACTTCCCGACGTCGTCGGGACCGCTGTGCGGCTGGTGCGACTATCGCGACCTGTGCCCCGACTCCGCGGCAGCGCCCGCGCAGCCGTCGTGGGCGGGGCTGCCGGACTCGTCGGCTGAAACTGATAGTTTCCCGATATGAGTAGTGGTGAAACCGCGGCAGACGACGCCGCACTGCCGGTCATCGACCTTGAGGCGATCCAGCGCGAGGACGCGGTCGAGATCGCGCGCCTGCGTTCAGCCCTGCACGACTCTGGCTTTCTCTACCTGAGCGGTCATGGCTTCGCGCCCGAACTCGTCGATCGCATGTTCCTCGTGGCGCGTGAGTTCTTCGCACTGCCTCGTGCCGATCGCATGGCCATCGAGAACATCCACTCGCCGCACTTCCGGGGCTACACGATGGTCGGCAACGAGTACACGCAGGGGCAGGCCGACCAGCGCGACCAGCTCGACCTCGCCAACGAGCGCGAGGCACTTGACCTCTCCGACGATGACCCGAGGTACCTGCGCATGATCGGCCCCAACCAGTGGCCGGCTGCTGTGCCCGAGCTTCGTCCGATCGTCCTGGAGTGGTTCGTCGAGGCGAAGCGCGTCACCGTCGCCCTTTTGCGCGGCGTGGCATTGGCCTTGGGCCAGCGGGCGGACTTCTTCGACCCATGGTTCGACGAGCACACCCACGACCACCTCAAGATCATCAGATACCCCGGTCGCGCGGACCGCGAAGGCGACCAGGGTGTCGGTGCGCACAAGGACTACGGCTGGATCGCGCTGCTCCTTCAGGACGCCCTCGGTGGGCTGCAGGTGCAGACGCTCGACGGCGAATGGCTCGACGCGCCGCCGATTCCGGGCACGTTCGTCATCAACATCGGCGAGATGCTCGAGATCGTCTCCGGAGGTTACATGCGGGCGACCGTCCACCGCGTCGTCAGCCCCGACACCACGCAGGACCGCATCTCGATCCCGTTCTTCCCCGGACCGCGACTGGACGCGGTCGTCCCCGTGGTCCCGCTGCCGCCCGAGCTGGCCGTCGAGGCCCGGGGCATCGAGCAGGACCCGGCCAACCCGATGAGCCGCACGTACGGCGAGAACGCCATCAAGGGCTGGCTTCGGGCGCATCCCCGGGTGGCCGCGCGATGGTGGACGGATGTAGCCGGTTAACCCCGTCGCGGGAGTGGGCAGTGCGCTCGACGGCTGCTAGCCGCCGAAGATCACGCTGCCATACTTGAACAGGATCATTCCCGTCAGGATCGCGAAGATGATGATCACCCCGAGGGTGTCGACGCCTACGCGAAGCCAGCCGCTCAGCGTGGTCTGAAGTCCGGCCGGCAGTCCCAGGTTGTTGTCGAGGATGTTGACGCGCAGCATGCTGACGAACACGGTGGTCGTGGTGATGGTGATGAGAAGGCACCACGGGCACAGGGCGCCGATGACGAAGTAGGCCTGGTAGAACAGCCAGTACGCGAACAGGAAGCCGATCAGGTAGACGACCTGGGCTGCGTTCATGAACCAGCGTGGGAAGCGCACCCCGCCCAGTGCTGCCACCGCGATGGTGATGACGACCGGCTCGGCGATCAGTCCCAGGAAGGCGTTCGGGAAGCCGAGCAGGCTGGCCTGCCACGACAGGCCGACCTTGCCGCAGGAGATGGCGGCGTTGATGTTGCAGCTGAGGTCGGCGTTCGGGTTCGCGGCCAAGGTGATGGCGTCGATCGACAGGACGAGGGAGGCCACCAGGCCGATCACTGAGGAGACCAGCATCTCGGTGAAGGTCTTGGGGTGTCGGCGCTGGGCGCGCGTGGGCACCTCAGCCTCCTCGACGGCGACGGACGTCGCGTTCATGCGGTCTCCCTGCGTGTCTTTCCCCGGGCGGGTGCCCCATGAGCGTACGTGGCCCGCCGGTCGTCGTGCGACCGACCTCCCGACGCGGCCTGCCCCTGCCCGTCCTCTACCCGTCCTCTACCCGTCCTCTACCCGTCCTCCACCCGTCCTCGAACTCAGCCCAGACGGCCAGTCGGCCGTCATCTTGGTCCCAGCCCCAGCGGTCCGCCAGGGCCGCCACGATCGCCAGGCCTCGGCCGCCCTCGTCCTCGGGGGACGCCGGACGCACCTGAGGCTCCCCGGCCGCAGCGCCCGAGACGACCGTGAGCCGCAGGCCGGGCGGCCTGAGCGCGAGGGCGAGCTCGACGTCGCCCTCGCCGTGCTCCACCGCGTTGGCGACCAGTTCGGATGCGACCAGTTCGATGTCCTCGAGCCGACCGTGGGCGGGGAGGGCATCGCGCACGAGGGCGCGGGCCTGCGCAGCGGACGGCAGGTGACCGGCCAGGGTCCAGCGGCCGATCGCGCGGATCTCGGTCATGACGTGGTCCTACCCCCTTGACGTCCGATCAAACCCCATTCGGACCCCTTGGGGGGCTTCGACCCGTCGGGGCCGTATGGTCGAAGGCGTGGCACGGATCCTGGCGGTGGCGAACCAGAAGGGCGGTGTCGCCAAGACCACCACGGTCGTGAACCTCGCTGCGGCGCTCGTCGAGCGCGGAGCCCGCGTGCTCGCGGTCGACCTCGACGCCCAGGCGTGCGCCACGTTCTCGTTGGGCCTGGACCCAGAGGACCTCGAGCTCACCGGCGCCGACGCCTTCATGGGGCGCGAACCCAACCGACCCGTCTCCGAGCTGATCGTTCGGACCGACGATGGCGTCGACCTCCTGCCTGCGGCGATCGACCTTGCCGGTGCCGACAGGGCCCTGGCCGGCGTGATGGGGCGCGAGTACGTCGTGCGAGACGCCCTTGCGCCGCTCGCGGGGCAGTACGACTGGATCCTGCTGGACTGCTCGCCGTCGTTGGGGATCATCACGATCAACGCACTCACGGCGGCGCATGCCGTCATGGTTCCGCTGCAGTGCGAGACGCTCTCGCACCGTGGGGTCGGGCAGTTGATGGAGACGATCGTTGACGTGCAGCGGCTGACGAACCCGGACCTGCAGATTCTCGGTCTCGTGCCGACGCTGTTCGACGGGCGGACGACGCACGCGAAGGCGGTACTTGCCGACCTCGGTCCGCGCTACGGAGTGCGCGTCTTCTCGCCCATCAGTCGCTCGATCAGGTTCGCGGAGGCGCCGGCGGCCGGGCGCAGCATCCTCGCGACGTTGAGTGCGTCAAAGGGGGCCAACGAGTACCGCGTCCTGGCACTCGAGGTCATCGAGGCGTGGCAGAACTGATCGCGTCGTTGCCGTTCGGTCGTAGCACAGCAGCCGACTAGCCCTCGGTGGCAGCCTGTCCGCCCTTGGTGCGGCGCCGCTGGCGGCGCTGCTTGGGCTTCGAATCGTCGACAGGTGCTGGCGTCCGGGGTGCAGCCGGCTTGTCGCTGTGCTTCTTCGACTCGCCTTCGTGCTTGCCGCCGTCGCGCCGCTGACCGTCGTGCCGCTGACCGTCGTGCCTGCCGCCATCGCCCTTGCCGCGATGGCCGCGGTCACGGTCGCCGCCGTGGTGCTTGTCGCCGTGGTCATGCGTCTTCTTCTTGCCGGTCTCGCCGAGGTCCTCGACCTTCTCGGCGGCGAGGCCCTGGCGGGTCTGCGACGCCTTGGGCAACTGCCCGCCGGTGCCAGCCGGGATGTTGAGGCCGGTGTACACGTGGTCGCTGGTGGAGTAGGTCTCGATCGGGTCCTTGAACGGGAGCTTCAGGGCGCGGTCGATCATCTGCCAGCGTGCGATGTCCTCCCAGTCCACGAACGTCACTGCGGTGCCGGAATGCCCGGCGCGGCCGGTGCGGCCGATGCGGTGGAGGTAGGTCTTCTCGTCGTCGGGGCACTCGTAGTTGACGACGTGGGTGACGTTGTCGACGTCGATGCCACGGGCCGCAACATCGGTCGCGACGAGCACGTCCACCTTGCCGGTGCGGAACGCACGGAGTGCCTGCTCGCGGGCGCCCTGCCCGAGATCGCCATGCACGGTGCCCACGGCGAAGCCGCGCTCGGTGAGTTCGTCGCACACCTTCTGCGCCTTGCGCTTGGTGCGGGTGAAGATCATGACGAGGTCGCGGTCCTTGGCCTGCAGGATGCGGGCGAGGAGTTCGACCTTGTCCATCGGGTGGACGCGCCACACATGCTGCTCGATCGCGTCGACAGTGGCATTCTCGTCGCCCATGTCCGCCGCGCGCAGGTGCGTCGGTTGGCTCATGTAGCGGCGGGCGAGGTTGACGATCTGGCCCGGCATGGTTGCGGAGAAGAGCATCGTCTGACGGACGGTGGGGATCTGCGCGACGATGCGCTCGACGTCGGGCAGGAAGCCCATGTCGAGCATCTCGTCGGCCTCGTCGAGGACGAGAACGCGCACGTGCGACAGGTCGAGGTCGCGGCGGTTCGCCAGGTCGATGATGCGCCCGGGCGTGCCGACGACGACCTCGATGCCCTTCTTGAGTGCGTCGATCTGCGGCTCGTACGCGCGCCCGCCGTAGATTGCCAGGACGCGCACGCCCTTGATGCGACCGGCGCGCTCGATGTCAGTGGCGACCTGCAGGCCCAGTTCGCGGGTCGGGCAGACGACGAGTGCCTGGGGCTTGCCCTGGGCCTCACCGAGTGCCTCGTACGCCTCCGTGCCGGGGATCGCGATCCGCTGGAGCAGCGGGATGCCGAAGCCGAGGGTCTTGCCGGTGCCGGTCTTCGCCTGGCCGATCAGGTCGCGGCCCTCGAGCGCCAGCGGGATGCACTGCTGCTGGATCGGGAAGGCGTGCGTGATGCCGTCGGCCGCGAGGGCCTCGGCAAGCTGCGGATCGGCGCCCAGTTCGATGAACGTGGGGGCGGAAGTGGGGTCGACGTTGGTGGTCGAGTCGGTCATTTCGTCCGTTGTCGCGTTGCTCAGGGGAACTCCCGCTTTAGGAGCATCACGCTTGTGATGTCGCCCAACTGTACCGGTGACGTGCCGATAGCCTTGCCCCACTATGACCGAACAAGGCCCGCCCGCCTCGGCGCTTGACACCGACCCGGAGTACCGGGCGGCGATCATCGACCTGTTCGGGGTGCTCGCCTACGGCGAGCTCACGGCCTTCGAGCGGCTTGCCGCGGACGCCGCCATGGCACCGACCATCGACGACAAGGCGGCTCTGGCCGAGATGGCCACGGCGGAGTACCGCCACTTCGTGGTCCTACGGGATCGGCTCGCTGGGCTGGGCGTTGACCCACAGGAGGCGATGGCGCCCTTCCGTCGCGCCCTCGACGACTTCCACGAGCACACCGCGCCGAGCGACTGGCTCGAGGGCCTGGTGAAGGCGTACGTCGGCGACGGCATCGGCATCGACTTCTACCGCGAGATCTCGAACTTCGTCGACCAGGACAGCCGCGCCCTGGTCGTCAGTGTGTGCGACGACATGGGTCAGAAGGACTTCATCGTCGATCGGGTGCGCGCGGCCATCAACGTGGACCCGCGGGCCGGCGGTCGCCTGGCGCTCTGGGGACGCCGGCTCGTGGGCGAGGCGCTCTCGCAGGCGCAGCGGGTTGCGGCCGATCGCGATGCCCTCTCGACGCTTCTCGTCGGCGGAGTCGACCGGCCGGGCACCGACCTCGCCGAGATCGGCCGTATGCTCGCGCGCCTGACCGACAACCACGCACGCCGCATGTCCGCCCTCGGCCTTGCGGCCTGAGCGAGCCCCGTGCTCGTCAAGGAGCCGACGATGACTGACGCTGCGACACCGCGGACTTCTGCGGACCTGTTTGACGAGCACATGCAGGCCGAGCTCGACGGCGACCTGGACCGCACGATGGCGACCATGTCCGATCACCCGCACCTGAACCACGTGCCGGTCCGGGCGGGCGGCTTCGGCGCTCCGTCGGTGCGTGACTTCTATGCCAACCACCTCGTCGGGAAGTTCTTCCCGCCGGACGTGGAGATCCTCACGCTGTCGCGCACGGTCGGCGACGAGCAGGTCGTCGACGAGTTCGTCTTCACCTTCACGCACACGCAGATGATCGACTGGATGCTTCCCGGCGTCCCGCCCACCGGCCGCCGCGTCCGCATCCCGCTCGTGGTCATCGTCAAGGCGGCGGAGGGGAAGGTCGTCCACGAGCACATCTACTGGGACCAGGCCTCCGTGCTCGCGCAGATAGGGCTGCTCGACCCAACTGGGCTTCCGGTCACGGGTGCCGAGCAGGCCGAGCAGTTGCTCGACCCGACGCTTCCCTACCGATCGGAGTTCTAGCCGCCGAAGCCCACGCGTCGCGAGGAGACAGCGCCGATCTCGACGTAGGAGATCTTCGCCGCATTCACGAGGATGGTGCGACCGCGGTCGTCGGTCAGGGACAGCAGGCTGCCGGCCTCGATGGCGGCCTTGACCGCAGCGGTGACGGCCTCGGGAGTCTCGTCGCTGTCCAGGGAGATCTCGCGCGGCGAGTCCTGGACTCCGATCTTTACCTCCACAGCAGTGCTCCTTCTCGTTCGTCGCGTGCGGGTCGTCGGTTGACCACCATCGTGTCAGGCGTCGGGCACGCCGTCACGCCCGGGAGTTTCGCTCGTAGAGATCAGGTGCCCTCGTCGTGCGGGGGATGCGTGCGGGGGAAGCCGCGGATGCCCCGCCAGGCCAATGCGGTGATGAGCTCGGCTGCCTCCTCGCGGCTGACGGACTGCGCGTCGCCGGCCAGCCAGCGGCGGGCCGCCACCTGGACCATGCCCTGCATCCCGGACGCCAGCAGCAACGCCTGCTCGTCGCTCAGCCCGGTGTCCTCGGCGATGACGGCTGCGGTCTGCTGGGCCAGCACGAGGTTGGCGGCGTCGACCCGCTGACGCACCTGCGGCTCGTTGGCCAGGTCGCTCTCGAACACCAGCCGGAATGCCCCCGCAGGATCCTCGACGAAGGCGAAGTACGCCGTCACCATCCCGCTGACGCGTTCGCGGTTGTCGGTCGTCGTCGTGAGGGCCGCGTTCGCGGCCGCCCGGAGCTCGTCGATCCCGGCGTCCAGGAGGGCCAGGTAGAGGTCGAGCTTGCCGGGGAAGTGCTGGTAGAGCACCGGCTTGGAGACGCCGGCGTGCTCGGCGATCTCGTCCATGGACGCGGCGTGGTAGCCGGACGAGGAGAAGACCTCGAGGGCCGCGGCCAGTACCTGCTGACGACGCTGCTCGCGAGGAAGTCGAGCGGCGCGGACGCCCTCGGTCGCGGTCATCCTGGCATCCTACTAGCCAGTAACTAAGACGGGCGGCTCTCCCACGGTCCGTTATCGGGTCGATACGCTGCCTGCATGAGCAACTACGTCGTCCCGGCCACCCCCTGGCCCCGTGAGGACGTATTCCTGCCCAATCGCACCCTGAGCGTCCGGCACGCCGAGCCGACTGGCGAGGGCCTCCCGCTCGCGGTCTTCCTCCACGGTCTGGGCGGCTCGTCCCTCAACTGGACCGACCTCATGGCCCGCCTGCGCGACGACGTGGACGGCTTTGCAATCGACCTCGGCGGCTTCGGGCAGAGCCCGCCCCCGCGCGACAGCGATATGACGATGGCCGGGCACGCCCGCTCGATCGCGGAGTTCATCGAGTCCCGCGGCCGGGGTCCGGCTCATGTCTTCGGCAACTCGATGGGCGGCTCGGTCGCACTGCAGCTGGCCGCGCGCCGACCGGACCTCGTCCGAACGCTCACGATGATCTCGCCGGCGCTGCCCCAGGTGTTCGCCACCAAGTCGAACTTCCACCTCCCGGTGATCGCTGTGCCGGGCGTCGGCGAGCGACTGGTGCCCAAGTACCTCGAGAGCGATGCCGGCGCCCGCGTGCGCGGCACCATCGACGTCTGCTTCGCCGATCCGTCCCGCGTCTCATCCCAGCGGATGGCCGAGGCGGTCGAGGAGGTCAAGAGCCGTGACCACCTGCCGTATGCATCGGATGCATTCCTTCGCAGCCTGCGTGGACTGCTCAAGACGTTCGTCGACGTCGGCCCGAACCGCCCGTGGAAGCTCGCCGAGCGCGTGACGTGCCCGACCCTGGTGGTCTACGGACGCAAGGACCCGCTGGTCGATGCGCGCAGTGCGCACCGTGTCACCAAGCACTTCTCCGACGCACACGTGGTGGTGCTGCCCGACAGTGGCCACGTGGCGCAGATGGAGCATCCGGACTTCGTCGCCGCCGCGTGGGAGCGCTTCCTTCGCTAGGCGCGGTCGAGCACCTCGAGGTCGGTCAGCCAGCCGGCGGCGCCGATCCGTTCGTACGTCGAACGAGCCTGTGCCAATGCCTGCTCGGCATCGTCGGGTCGGCCGTTGGCGGCGAGCCACCGGCCGAGTTCCTCACAGGCACGTCCGGCGTGGACGACCGCCCCGAAGTCGACGAGGGCCGCGACGCCCGCCCGCAGGTCCGCTTCGACGATTGCTGGATCGTCGCCACGAGCCGCGCCGAGCAGACCGCGCAGGCGCAGATACTGCGCGTTGACGGCCGGGGGGACCGCTCCCTCCTGCGCCGACGCGACCGGCTGGATCAGTCGCTCCGCGAGGTCGAGGTCGCCGGCGGCGATGGCAGCCAGCACGAGGGGCGGCCACAGGTGCATGAAATCGTCCTCGAGGCCGAGCGCCGAGAGCAGCGGGCCGATGGTCTCGTCGGCAATGCGCGCTGCGTCTGACAGCTGGCCGTCGGCCAGGGCGTGGACGAGATGGAGGTTGCCGGTCCACGCCCGATCGGCTTCGGCGTCGGACAGGGAGATCGCCGACACGGACGGCAGTTCCCTGCCGCGGGCTTCGGCAAGCCACGTGCCGATGCAGGACATCGACAGGGACATCGCGGGGATCGCGATGTCCTCGAGCACCTCGGCAAGGAACTCCTCGAGTTCGTCGAGGCGGCCAGCGACCCACAGGAGCAGCGCGAGGTTGCCGGACGCATACGAGGTGAATGTCGCCGAGCCCGCTCGTCGGGCCGTGTCGAGCGCCTCGCGGATGGTGGCCATGGCCGCGTCGAGGTCGCGGCCCATCTCGATCACTCCGACGGTGACGAGAGCCGTCGCGCGCTCCGTCAGGAGGTTGTTGTCTCCGGCGACCTTCGCAGCGCTGACGAACATGGCGCGCGCGCTCAGCGGCGCGCCCATGCCGGCGTAGCGCATCCCGATGATCACGTGGGCGGACGAGATCGCGGACGCGTCGTTGAGCGCCTCGGCGAGGACCAGTCGGCGCTCCGCGTAGTACGCACCGCGGTCCAAGTCGCCGCGGTTGATGTACGAGGAGGCGAGGGTGCCGGCCACGCGCAGCAGGGCCCGTTCGGCTCCGGGCGTGCCGTCCAGCGCCGCCCATCGCGCTTCGCACAGGGCGATCGCCGTGGCGTTGTCCTGCAGGGACATCAGCGCCGAGCACTGCAGGCCGACGGCCCGCCCTGCCTCGATCGGCTGGTCGGTCTCGTCGTAGTAGGCGCCCGCCTCGCGGGCCAGGGACTCGGCTGCCGAATACGCGCCCGCGTCGTTGGCCTCGGTCGCGGCCATCACCATCAGGCGGGCCTGCCCTTCGGGATCCCGTACGCGACCGCGGGCCGCCTCCAGGTGCCGGAACGCCTCCATGGGCGCACCCAGGCCGGCAGCGCGCACTGCCGCCCTCTCGAGCAGGATCACGGCTTCGGCGGCGAGGGCCGGGCCGTCCGTGTCGCCCATCGACGCCGAGTCGATGGCGTCCATCAGATGCTGCGCGATGACGGCCGAGAGGTCGCCGCCGTCATCCGACAGTCGGGTGAGGTACTCCGCAGCGGCCAGGTGCCGCGCCTTGCGGTCGCGCTTGGACTGCGTCGAGTAGGCGACCTGCTTGACGACGGCCTGGACGAACCGGAACTGTCCGCGCTCGGACGAGAACCGGTCCTGCTGAACCGTCAGGATCTCCTTGCGGGTCAACGACGACAGCCGGGAGTCGAACGCCGTCTCGTCGACAGGCGCCGCCTTCTCCTCCATCCACAGCAGCGCCTCGCGCGTGAACGACGTGCCCAGGACGCTGGCCTCCGTGACCGTGCGTCGCTCGTCGGGCGTCAGTGCGTCCAGGCGCGCCGCGACGAGGGCGTGCAGGGTCATCGGCGCGCCGATCGCCTCGAGATCGAGGTTCCGGGGCTCGGCGAGGACGTAACGGCCCCGCTGCGGGATCACCAGGTCACGGTCGATGAGGGCGCGGATCGTTTCGACCGCGAACAGTGGCACGCCCGCAGCCCGCTCGACGAGGGCCGATCGCACCCCCACGGGGAGGTCGTCGACCAGCCCGTCGATGAGCCTGGCCATCGCGTCCTCGTCGAGTGCCTCCAGCCGCACGACGGATGCGCGCCGGGCGCCCAGGCCCGGCCGACGGGCCATGAGCTCGGGGCGGGCGATGGCGAGAACCAGGATCGCGGTGTGCGCGGTGGACAGGAGATGCTCGACGAAGTCCAGAAGCCCATCGTCGGCGTAGTGCGCGTCGTCGATCACGAGGACGACGGGATCGTCGCCGCCCACCCGTTCGAGGAAGGTCGTCCACGACGCGAACAGGTCCTCGCGCGCGAAGGAGCCGCTGCCGATGCCCAGCAGGGTGGCAAGGCGCGGGCGCAGCCAGGCTCGCTCATCGGGGTCGTCAACGATTGCCTCGAGTCCGCGATCGAGGCGGTCCTCGACCGTGGCGCCCTGGTCCATCTCGAGCAGCCCGAGCCTGGGGCGCAGCGCCTCGGCGAGTGCCCAGAACGCCACGCCGTCGCCGTAGGAAAGGCAGCGGCCGCGATGCCACAGCACGGTTGTCGCCAGGCCGTCGACGTACTTCTCGAACTCCCAGCCGAGCCTTGACTTGCCGATGCCCGCCTCGCCGTCGAGGACGAGCAAGTGCGGTCGTTGTGCCTCCTCCGTCGCATGGAAGGCGTCCTTGAGCGCTCGGAGCTCGGCTTCGCGCCCGACGAGCGGAGCCTCCAGTCCATCGATGCGCGCACCGCTGCTGAGCTCGGCGATCACCTCGCCGGCCGCGAACAGGCGCATAGCGGCGGACTTGCCCTTGAGCTCGTGCTCGCCGCGGTCCTCGAATGTGATGGCCGCCGACGCAAGTGACCGCGTCGTCCCGTCCACCCAGACGTGGCCGGGCTCGGCCACCGACTGCACCCGCGCAGCGGTGTTGACAGCGTCGCCAGCGACCATGCCCTCGACCTCGATCGCCATGTTGACGGCGACCTCGCCTGTGACGATGCCGACGCGCATCGCGAGTCCGGGTGCGCCTACCTCGGCTCCCATGTCAGCGACCGCCTGGGCCAGTTCGAGGCCGGCCCTGACCGCTCTCTCGGCGTCGTCCTCATGGGCGAGGGGCACGCCCCACACCGCCATGACGGCATCACCGATGAACTTCTCGATCACCCCGCCGTAACGCGAGACGATGACGCGGCACCGATCGAAGTAGGCCGACAGGAGTTCGCGGACGTCCTCGGCGTCGCGGCCCTCCGACAGCGGAGTGAAGCCGACGAGGTCGCCGAAGAGCACGGAGGTGACCCGGCGCTCGGTGACGGGGCCTGCCGTGGCCGCCTGAGGGTGGGAAGCGGGAGCCTCTCCGACGGGGGCGCCACAGGTCGCGCAGAACCGCGCGCCGGGCGTGAGCGGGCTCCCGCACGCCGCGCAGGTCGCCTCGACCGTCGCGGTCATGCTCGAACCATAGTCAGGCCCAGCCCCTCATAAGCGGCGTTCGATCGCACCCGATTACGGGTGCTTTGGCCTGATTGTCTCAGGGGCTACTTGGTGAGCTCCGTGACCATGCTCTGGACCCCGTCGGCGACGGCGGTGACCTCGGGCAGGGTGATCGGGGTATCGGCTGGGGTCGAGCCGGCCACGGCGGTCGTCGTGAGCCCCCAGACGGAGATGAGGTTCGGGCCCACCCGGCGGAGCACCTGGTTGACCTGGTCGCTCTGGCTCTGCAGGCAGGACGGCGCGATGGTGGCCCCGCCGACGCATTCGCTCGACGTGTTGGTGAGGACCTGAGTGGTGCTGTCGATGGCGACGGCGAGGTGATCGGGGGAGACGAGGTCGGCCTTGGTCGTGAACTGCGAGAGCGAGTCACCCACGGTGTACTTCGTCGAATCGGCGGTGCGCTGCACGGAGAACCGCGCGCACTTGTCGATGGCTGCCTTGGCCTGCGCCAGGCTCAGGCCCGAGTCGGCGATGGACACCACGAGTGCGCTGTTGCCGATGGTGTACGACGCGCCCGTGAACGTCCTCGTGTCCTTGGGGACCGTCAACGCCCAGACCAGCGCGTACACCTCCGTGCACGAGGCCGGGTCAGCGGACGAGGTGAGGCGGAGGTCCTTGTCGGCGTAGCTCGCGATGTCCGGGTCCTTGGTCACGGCCGCGCCGACAACTGTCTGGATGTCCTCCTTCTTCGGCATCGCGGCGCGCGCGAGCGCGTCGCCCATCCAGCCGCTTGCGCCTGACGCCGCTGCACTCGGGGCAGCGGTAGGTGCGGTGCTGCTCGGCCCTGCGCTGGGTGACGACGTGGCGGACGCAGCCGGGCTGGACGCAGCAAGGGTGGACGTGGCTGACGAGCAGCCCGCCAGTGCCAGTGCGGTGGCGACCGCGACCAACGCGATCACCCGGGTCCTTGCAGGATCTCGCACGTCTTCCCCCTCGAATCTGTGGGCCTGGTCCTCGCCCGCGTGCCTTGACCACTGTAGGTCAGCCCGGCTTTCCATGGCTTCAGCAGATACCGTGCTCTCAAGCACGTGCTGCGCGTCAAGGTGGGAGGCTCCCGTGGCCATCGTCGTGATCGTCCTTGTCCTGATCGTGATTCTCGCAATCATCGCCGGCCTGCAGTTCAACAAGCTGCGCCGGCTCGACCTGCAGGCCCAAGGCGCCTACGCGGGCATCGAGACCCTGCTGACCAAGCGGGCCGACCTCATCCCCAACCTCGTCGAGACCGTCTCGGGCGCAGCCGACTTCGAGCGCGGCACCATGGAGGCGGTCACGGCGGCACGGGCCCAGGTAAGCGGTGCTGGCGGCGTCGCCCAGACGGCTGCTGCCGATGGCGAGCTGACACAGGCGCTCGGCCGGCTGTTCGCGGTGGCCGAGGCGTATCCGCAGCTCACTGCGACGGCGAACTTCAGGGACCTGCAGGCGCAACTCTCCAGCGTCGAGGGTGAACTGCAGTTCGCCCGTCAGTACTACAACGACTCGGTCGTGCAGCTCAACACCGCACTTCGCACCATCCCGTCGATGTGGTTCGCCGGCATGGCCGGCGTCAAGGAGCGGGAGCTGTACGCGGAGCCCGACGCCGAGCGTCGGTCTGCTCCCAAAGTCGACTTCTCATGAGCGTGGGGCGTCGCCGCCCGCTTGCCCTGCTGGGCTCCGTCCTGACGGCAGTGGCCGCCGTCATCGTCCTGGCGGCTCCGGCTCAGGCGGAGGACATCAACGCGTTCAACGTCGCGGTCTCGGTCAACGCCGACACCTCCATGAGCTTCACCGAGACGATCAACTACGACTTCGGGTCGGAGAGCCGTCACGGCATCTTCCGCGACATCCCGGTGTACGACGTCCTGGATTCGGGCGAGAATCGTTACTACGGCGTGAGTGTCGAGTCCGTCACACAGGATGGGCAGGTAGCGACCTACGAGCTCAGCGACAATGACCGCTACCTCGAGATCAAGATCGGTGATGCCGACACGCTGATCACCGGCGCGCACGTGTACGTCATCAAGTACACCGTGCGCAACGGCCTGCGGGTGATCACCGCTCAGGACATGGCCGACGGGCAGCTGCCGGCGTCGGTCGCGCAGGGCGACGTGGAGATGTACTGGGACCTCATCGGCGATGCGTGGCAGGTGCCGATCGCCGACGCACGTGGGGCCATCACCGGCCCGGCCGATGCGCTGACGGCGTCGTGCTTTTGGGGCTACTCCGGGAGTACGGCAACGTGCCCAGCCTCCGTCTCGGGGTCGGCTGTCTCCGTCGGCGGGATCGCTCTGCAGCCCAACGAGGGAGTGACCGCATCCGTCGTCTATCCGCGGTCGGCTTTCACCACCGCTCCTGTTGAGGACGTGCGCACGCCCGATGTCCCGTTGGGGATCTGGACCTTCCTCGGTTCGATCCCGGTCGCCGGACTGTTCCTGATCGTTCCGGGCATCTTCGCCGCCTTCATGCGGCGCAAGGACAAGGGTGTCGACCTGAACGCTGCGCCTCCTATGTACGAGCCGCCGGACGGACTGTCACCGGCGGAGATGGTGGCTGCATGGAAGGGCGAGAAGGACGCCGGCGAGTCGCGGGTGCTCGCCGCGACCCTGGTCGACCTGGCGGCGCGCGGCTGGGTGGTGCTGCAGACCGGCGATGAACTGGTGGTCCGCCCGACGGCAGGCGGCCAGGGCGAACTTCGCCCGTGGGAACGGGACTTCATTGACCAGTTGATGCCCGGCGGTGAGCCTGCCGTGCTGCAGAAGTACGACAAGGAACACACGGAGGTCTGGACGAGCACCTATGGCGAACTGGTGACGGCGGCCAAGGCTTCCGGTCGCCGGAATCCCAACGGCGACAAGCCTGACAAGCGCTGGAACTGGCTGCTCATCGTGACCGTCGTGTGCTTCGTCCTGGGCTTCATCACCATCTTCTTCGCCGGCGCGGTAGCCGCCTTCCTCATACCGGTCGCCATCGGTTCCCTGATCGGCTTCTTCATCGCACGGCTGATCACCCCGCGTCAGGAGACGCAGCAGTCCGCCGAGTTCATCGCGAAGGTCAACGGCCTTGAGCGCGTGCTGTCCACCGACCCTTCGGTGGCCCGTCGCGACGTGGCGATCAAGCTGGGGCTTCCACCCGCAGCAGTGATGGCCACGATGCTGCCGTTCGCGGTGGTCTTCAAGCTGGAGAAGTCGTGGATGGGTGCCTTCCCCGACCTCACGCCCGCTGACTTCGCGGCAACCGGATTCGGCTTCCTGACTCTCGTGCAGATCAACGGCCTGGTGAACTCGACATCGTCATCCGCGCACGCTGCCACGATG
>Ga0194043_1000259_pt1 | contig 28030 bp, 22 predicted proteins | sample JunL4415m_MetaG_FD_161274 | JGI IMG/M metagenome (GOLD analysis project Ga0194043, IMG submission 161274) | Anoxic zone freshwater microbial communities from boreal shield lake in IISD Experimental Lakes Area, Ontario, Canada - Jun2016-L442-15m | ecosystem: Environmental > Aquatic > Freshwater >...
TTGGGCGTTCACCCGGCAAGCAGCTTGAAATCAAGCACGTTGCAGGCCAGCCGCCGCACCGCAAATCCTGTGTCGCCTCCGCTAAAAGAATCGCGGATGTTCCCGCGCCTTGCTTCACACGATCCAGCCCGAACCCCACGGCCCGCTCGGTGCGCCCATGACGCGCGCCATCGAGTCGTGCGTGCATTGCGGATTCTGCCTCGCCGCGTGCCCGACGTACCGCGAACTCGGCCAGGAGATGGACACGCCGCGCGGCCGCATCGTGCTCATGAAGCAGGTGCTCGAAGGCACGCTCCCGCTCGCCGACGCGCTGCCTCATGTCGACCGCTGCCTCGGTTGCCTCGCCTGCGAACCCGCGTGCCCGAGCGGTGTCACCTACCGCGATCTGCTCTCGCCCTTCCGTGCGCTCGCGGAGAAAAAGCGACGCCGTCCCTTCCTCGAACGCGTGCGCCGATGGCTCGTCTCCGCGACGCTCCCGCATCCCGCGCGCTTCCGCCTCGCCGCGTGGATGGGAAAATTCGCGCGCGAACTTGCGCCGCTGTTTCCGAAATCATTCCGCGCCATGCTCGGCCTCATCCCGGAAAATGTGCCGCCGCGCGAGACATGGCCCGGGGTCACGCCAGCGATCGGAAAACGCCGCGCGCGCGTCGCGCTCCTCGCGGGCTGCGCGCAGCAGGTCCTCGCGCCCGACATCAACACCGCGACCATCGCCGTGCTCGCGCGCAACGGCATCGAGGTCGTCATCCCGCCCGCGCAGGCGTGCTGCGGCGCGCTCGCGTGGCACGTCGGCGACATCGGCTCCGCGCAAGAGTTCGCGCGGAAAAACCTCGCTGCATTTCCCGGCGATGTGGATGCGATCCTCACGAACGCCGCCGGCTGCGGCTCCGGGATGCACGAGTATCACCTCATCCTCGCCGGCACCGATCTCGCGGACGCCGCGGAAAAATTCCGCCATCGCGTGATGGATGCCGCCGTCTTCCTCGCACGCCTCGGCGACCTCGCGCCGTTTTCCGATTCGGGAAAAGCCACGCGTATCGCCGTCCACGACGCGTGTCATCTGCTGAACGCCCAGGGCGTGCGCGACGAACCGCGCGCGCTGCTCGCCGCGATCCCGCGTGCGAAGCTGATCGATCTCCCCGACCCGCACCTCTGCTGCGGCAGCGCGGGAACCTACAATCTGGATCAGCCCGAAATCGCCGCAAGCCTCGGTGCTGCGCGCGCGCACACGATCATCGGGACGCACGCGGATGTCGTCGCCACCGGAAACATCGGCTGCCTCACGCAGCTCAAGCTGCACCTTGCAAAGCAGGGCGCGGACATCCCCATCCGCCACACGATGCAAATCCTGCGCGACGCATACGCAGCACCGTAGCCGCGCTTGTAAAAGCGCGGGCCCCCTGTGCTTTCACGCCGGAAGATCAGCCCGCGCTTTCACAAGCGCGGCTACGGCAATCTACCTCTTCCGGAACTCCCCGCTGCGCGCCTCGATCATCTTGCCGACGAAGCTCGTGTCGTACTTCCCGCGCACGAAATCCGGATCATGCATGATCGTCTGCTGAAACGGGATCGTCGTCTTCACACCACGGATGATGTATTCGCTCAGCGCGCGCCTCATGCGCGCGATCGCATTGTCGCGCGAGGTGCCCATCGCGATCACCTTTGCGATCATCGAGTCGTAGTACGGCGGCACCGTGTAGCCTGCGTACGCGTGCGAATCAATCCGCACACCGCGCCCGCCCGGCGCGTAGTAGAGGTCAATGCGCCCCGGCGACGGCTGGAAATTGTTGTAGGGATCCTCCGCGTTGATACGGCATTCGATCGCGTGGTACTTCCGCTTCGCGTGCCGGATGAAATGCGACAGCGGTTCGCCAGCCGCGATCTTAATCTGCTCCTTCACGAGGTCCACGCCGTATGCCTCCTCGGTGATGCAGTGCTCCACCTGGATGCGCGTGTTCATCTCCATGAAGAAGTAGTTCCCCTTGTTGTCCATGAGGCACTCGATGGTGCCAGCGCCGACGTACCCGACCTCCTTTGCGAGCCTCACGCAATCCGCGCCCATGCGTTCGCGGATCTCGTCGGTCATGATCGGCGACGGCGTCTCCTCGATGATCTTCTGGTTGCGCCGCTGCATGGAACAGTCGCGCTCGCCGACATGTACCACGTCGCCGTGCATGTCGGCCATGATTTGAAATTCGATGTGGTGCGGATTCTCGATGAGCTTCTCAAGGTACACGGCACCGTTGCCGAAAGCCTTCTCCGCCTCAGCGCGCGCCGCGCGGAATCCCTGCACGAGCGAACCGTCATTGTGCGCGGGTCTCATGCCTTTTCCGCCGCCGCCGGCGGTCGCCTTGATCATCACCGGGTAGCCGATCTTCCGCGCGATGGCCATCGCCTCCTTCTCTGTCTCCACGATGCCGTCACTGCCGGGCGTGACCGGCATCCCCGCAGCCTTGGCGGTCGCGCGCGCGGTGTTCTTGTCACCCATCGAGCGGATGGCCGCGGGCGGCGGCCCGATGAACTTGATGTTGCAGCTCGCGCACACCTCCGCGAAGTGCGCGTTCTCGCTCAGGAATCCGTAGCCGGGATGAATCGCATCCGCATCGCCGACCTCGGCCGCGCTGATGATGCGGTCAATCTTCAGGTAGCTCTGGTTGCTCGGCCCCGGCCCGATGCAGATTGCCTCGTCGGCAAGCTGGACGTGGAGCGAATCCACATCCGCCTCCGAGTAAACTGCAAGCGTCTTGATACCCTGCTCCTTGCAGGCGCGGATGACCCGGAGGGCGATTTCGCCACGGTTCGCGATGAGGACTTTTTTGAACATGTTGAGAGTTGAGTGTAGAGAGTTGAGAGGATGAGAATTACTTCGGAGAAAGAGGGACGCCTCTCAACTCTCAACTCTCAACCCTCAACTTGCCGCTCACTTCGGCACGATGCGGAACAGCGCCTGGCCAAACTGCACCGGCTTGCCATTTTCCCCGACGATCTCCGCGATGGTGCCGCGCGCGTCCGCCTTGATTTCGTTCATCACTTTCATCGCCTCGATGATGCAGACGACGGAGTTTTCATCCACGTCCTGGCCGATTTTCACAAACGGCTGCGCATCCGGTGACGGCGATCCGTAGTAAGTGCCGACCATCGGCGAGGCGATGTCCTTCAGCTTGTCGCTCACCACAGGCGCGGGAGCCACTGCTGCGGGCGCGGCGGCCGGGGCTGCGACAGATGCTGCAGCGGGTGCCGCATGGTGGATGACCGGCTGGAAGTCGTTCCCTTTTTTTAGGGTGATCTTGAATCCTTCGCTCTCCATTTTGAAGACGGAGAGGTCGTTCTTCCTCATGAGCGCAATAAGCTCTTTGATTTCTTTTAAGTCCAAGGTGTGAGGTTTTTTGGTTGTGAGGCGCGGATGCTACTGGCTGCGCGGAAAGCGGGTCAACTGCGCTTTTCCATCCGAAGAATTCCGGTCACCCGCGCGACCTCCCGGCGGCGCGCGATTCCGCGCGGCCTTTGATCACCGTGAGAATGGACGACTGAATCTGGTTCATTACCCAGCGGCTCCACCAGCCAGCGTAGGCGTTGAACCGCGTCGAGAGCCGGTGCGTGCTCGTGAGCACGAGGCGGCATCCGTTTTCCTCGCGGAGGATGACGTAGCGCCCGTCGAGCACATCGTAGAATCGCCCGCCTACGATGATGTGCTGATCAAACGCCGTGCGCGGGATGAAATCAGGATCGGCCTTGATCGTGAACGCAATCGTCCGCTCCGGCACCCACTCGGTGACAGTCTCGAAAAAGGACACGTTACGCTCGAAGGTCGCACGCCTTTGCCCGCCGACGCCCTCGCGATCCAGCGTGGCTGCGATGGGACGGGGGAAATCCAGCAGATAGACCCACCGGAAAGGCACCTCCTCGCGGGAGATTGCTCGCACGCTGGCAATTTCCTGCCAGATATCCGCAGGCGATGCGTTGATCTGAATGCTGTCCTCAATACTGACGAGTTCGGGCGCGGTCTTCCACCGCGCTTCGATTGGCGCGACAACAAATGGCAGCAGCACGAAAATGTTCACGTAAAGATTCTTGGATCGGTGATACAGCAGCCACCCCATCGTCACCCCGCCGAGCGCTGCCATCGGCAGCATGATGGGCAGCGCGACGATCAGACAAAGCAGCGCCTCCAAATGCACGAGGAACGAACCGACGAAGGCGAAAACCGTCACCAGCATCGGCGCGAGTACCCGCCAATAATCCGACCGCCCGCAAAACCGAAAGCCGAGAAAAGTGGTGAGTGCTCCGAACGCCATGGGAACCAGCGTCAGAAATGAAATTGAAACGATCGGCGCATAGTCCCTCAGCGCATCCCATCCGAAAATCAGCCGGCAGAAGAGCGCATACAGCAAGGCCACCCCAAAGACGATCAGCGTCCGGCGCAACAACCCTCCACGCCGCTTCTGCCCCATTGGGAAATAGTCTGGCTCAAATGACACGGCCGCGACACTGCGCCAGCACGGTGATGCGTCTCAAGAACAGACTCCGACAATTCACCGCAGGCATTCGTCATTCCAAGAATTTGCCCGCCTTCTGCCATCGGCGGCTACGGACTATTTCCTCGCCTCGGGCGTCACGCTGAGTTCCACGCGCTTGCCCTCACGCTCGACGATCATCTTCACCGGTTGGCCGATTTTCACGGCATCAAGAGCATACGTGTAGTCGTAGATGTTCGCGATTTTCTGCGCGCCAAATTCCACGATCACGTCACCGCCTTTCATTCCGCCTTTCTCCGCCGGGCTGCCGCCGCGGACGCCGCTGAGCTTCACGCCTTTCACCTCGGTCGCGTAATCGGGGATGCTGCCGAGATACGCACGCATCGTGTCGCGTCCCCCACCCTGCTCCTTGCGCTCCACGCGCGAAAAATCGGGCCGCTCGGGCGCAGTCGCGACGTCCTCGACGATGGCGCGCGCAAACTTCGCGATCCGCGCGAGGCCGTCGTAGTCGAGCTTGTCCGCAGTGTCGCTCGGGCGGTGGTAGTCGTCGTGCGAGCCGGTGAAGAAATTCAGCACCGGGATGCGCTTCGGGTAGAAGCTCGTCACATCCGTCGGCAGATACGGATCCTCCTGCAGCGTGAGCGCGAAGCCCGCGGCGACGTTGCGCTTCTCCAGCAGCCGCGGCCACGCCTTCGACGAACCGACGGCCTGCATGGTGAGCTTGTTGTCCTTCAATCGTCCCACCATGTCGAAATTGATGTAGGCCACGACGTTCTTGAGATCCACGGGCGGCTTCTCGACGAAGGAGTTCGACCCGATGAGCCCGATCTCCTCGCCGCTCCAGAGAGCGAAAATAATTCCGCGCTTCGGCTTCGGAGCGCTCTTTGCGAGCGCCGCCGCAATCTCGATCACCGCCGCCGTCCCGCTCGCATTGTCATCCGCGCCGTGGTGGATTTTTCCCTCCTCGCCCTTGCGCGCGAGCGATGAGTTTCCTTTGCCGAGCCCGAGATGATCGTAGTGCGCGCCGACGACGATCCACTCGTCCGTCTCGCCGGGGATGCACGCGATCACATTACGATCCGTCTTGTGGATGTGCTCCACCGCCGCGGCGATTTTCACCTTCACCTTCGGCAGCACGAAGCCGCCCTCAGCGTGCGGGTTTTCGCTGTCGAGCGCCTTCTGCAAGTCCTTCAGATTTTTCCCGCCCGGCGCGAGCAATGCCGCCGCCGCATCGGCGCTGATGGATGCCGCGATGATTCCGCTCCCCGCGCTGCTGCCGTCGCCCATGAGCGGGAGAAGCTCGCCAGCATTCGGAGAGTTCGGGCCCGTCACGACGAGCACCGCCTTTGCACCACGCTCGCGCGCCATCATCGCCTTGTAGCGCAGGCCCGAATAGCGGTTGAGATGCGCGCGACGCGCAGGCTTCACATCCTCGGGCACGTAACGGAGGATGAGCACGACCTTGTCCTTCACATCCAGCCCCTCGTAGCTGTTGTAACGCTGCTGCCCCGCGCCCTCGGGCACGCTCAGGCCGTAACCCGCGAACACCACCTCGCCCTCCGCCGCGCCCTCATCGCTGAACGCAAGCGTGCGGAATTCCTTGTCGAACACGAGCGGCGTCGAGTCGCCTCTGTTCGAGACATGAAGCGTATTCTTTCCAGGCACCAGCCGCTCGCCCGCGTTGAATTCGAACTCCTGGAAGTACGACTTGCTCCCCGGCAGCGGCTGCAATCCAGCCTTTGCAAAATATTCACGGAGCCACTCCGCGGCGAGCTTCGCCCCATCGCTGCCCACCGCACGGCCCGCATGTGCGTCGTCCGCGAGCAGTCCTACTTCGAGCTTCAGATCGTCGGAAGAAATCTCAGATCGCAATGACTCCCAATCCACCGTAACCGCCGACGGCAGGAGGCGGGCTGGCTTTTCCGCGCTCCGCGTTCCGACCTCCGCGTTTGGATCAGCCTGCCTCGTTCCCTCGGCAGCTACACGCAGCGGCGCTTCACCGATCGCCTTCAGCGCCTCCGCCTCATTCCACTCCGCGAGGAAAATCTGCGACTTGCCATCGCTCGTCCGCCCGCTCGCCCAGCACAGTTTTTTCCCGTCCGGCGAAAACACCGGCAGCCCGTCGAAGCCCGGCGTGAACGTCACCCGCACCGGCTCGTGCTTGCCCTCCGCGTCCACGAGGAACAGCTCGAAATTGTCGAAGCCCAGCTTGTTCGCCGTGAAAATGAGATACTTCCCGCCCGGGTGGAAAATGGGCGCCCACGACATGCACTTGAAGTCCGTGATGCGCCGCTTGTCGCTCCCGTCCGTCGCCATCGTCCACACATCCGCGATCATCCCGCTCTCGTCGAAATGCCGCCACACGATCCGCTTCCCGTCCGGCGAAAAGAACGGCCCGCCGTCGTAGCCCGGCGCCTCCGTGAGCCGGCGGACATTCGAGCCATCAGCATTCATGATGTAAATGTCGCCCCAGTACGCCGGGTCCTTTTCAAAGCGCGCGCGCTGCTCCGGCGTCAGCTTCTCCATCGGAAAAGCCGAGCGCAGCGAGCAAAAGACGATCTGCTTCCCATCCGGCGAAAACGACCCTTCCGCGTCGTAGCCCGGCGACTTCGTGAGGTTCACGATGTCCGTCCCGTCCGCCTTCGCCGAATAAATCTCCATCGTGCTGTCGTAATCCCACGAATAACGCCGCTGCTTCCCGCTCGCGCGCATCTCGATCTCCGCCTTCTGCTTCGCCGCCGATTCCGGATCTTCGTGCGTGCTCGCAAAGATCACCCGATCCGTCCCCGGCTGAAAAAACGCACAAGTCGTCTTCCCCATTCCCGGCGACACGCGCCGAGAGTCCCCGCTCTCAAAATCCAGCGTGTAGATCTGGTAAAACGGATTCCCCGCCTCGCGCTCGCTCTGGAAAATCAGCCGCTTTCCATCCGGCGAAAAGTACCCCTCCCCGCTCCGTTTCCCCTCGTAGATGAGCTGCCGCGTGTTCTTCAAAAAGCGCGCCTCCTTCGCGGCATCGCCATCTGCGGCGGTGCAAAAGACGGAACTCGCGAGGACGAACAGGAGGATGCGGCAGAACATGGCGCGGACGATGATCGCGCATCCGGCAGCGCGCAAGCGCGTCCTCACGCCCCCTGTTCACACCCCAGCACGTCTTGGGACGTGAGATGCGCATTGTCGGACGGGGGGACGCGGAAGCAATTTCCTCGCTGGGCACGCGCACAATGCTGAACGCCTTCTTGTTGCCCCGCACGGAGCGATCCAACCGCTGGCACAAGGCCAGCGCATCGAGCCGGTCGTTTTTGACTCCCTTGCCTCGATCATCCCAATCCTGGGGCTGCACGACGAAGTTGGTCACTCCCATCCCTTCAAGCCGTCGATGCAAATGATATCCGAACGGCCCCGCCTCGTAACAGGTGTAGACCTTCCCGGCCAGTTTTTGCTGCCTGGCGACAAAGAGCAGCAGCTCCTCAAAGGTCATCTTCTGGACCGGTTGCGACGTGGTGCCATCGAACTGACGGCTCACGTAGTACCACTGTGCATGCGCGTCGATGCCAAGTTTGATCGTTTCGTATTGTTCGCTGGAGTTTGGAGTAGTTTGGGTTGTCATCGCTTTGAGATTCGCGGAATCTCGCGCGACTTGAAAACCTCATGTCATCTAGCAGCGATGCTTTGGGCGGTGCTGGTCGTGGTGCTGGGGCAGGCTTCGGCGGCGCTGGCGTATATCGACCGTGCGCCCACGCTGGGGCGGACTCTGCGCGACGCCATCAACATCGCGCTGGTCGAGGTGGAGAAGGTCAGCCCCACGGCCCAGGTCATCGTGTTCAAGAAGATCGAAGATCTCAAGGGAAGCGGCACGCCCGATATTTTGCGGCAGCGGATTTCCGATGGATTCCCGCCGCAGGACCCGCGGCCGATCCTGGATTGGGCCACACCCGGAGCACGGGCGGTGTTCTTCCATAGCGGGCGCAACGGGATCATGTGCCTGGGTGCGCAGTGGTATGAATGCGCGACCGTGGGTGATGGGGCCTGGCAGCTCACCCGGGTGGCGCCGGAACGTCTGCTGGGGTATTGCGGGTCGGTGCAGCGCCTGCGCGCGGCGGTCAGCGCGCTGCGGGAGGGCCAGCCCGCGACGATCACCGTGCTGGCGCACGGGGTCAGTGGCGTGGGGGCGTTCTTCGAGGTGGGGATGAAAGGCGGCGTCCGCGGTAACGCGGCGCCGGTGCAGCGGGTGAAGGTCGCCGCCAACATGCCCGGCAATGTGTGGGAAATGGACCGCGACCGGTCGAGCGTGGTGGGGCCTGGGCCCGTAGGTCTTGAGGATGTGCCCGGGCTGATTGCGGCACTCAAGGATGCGGATCGGTGGGCGCGGATGCAGGCGGCCGATGACTTGGCGAGTTTGACCGAGCCGGGACCGGAGGCAATCACCGGTCTGACGGCGGCTTTGGCGGATACCGATGCGGTGGTGACGGTGCATGCCGGAGCGGCGCTGGCACGATTGCGGCCGAGCGATCCGCGAGGGCTCAATACCTTGCGTCAAACCCTGCGCAGCCTGGAGGCGCCGACCCGCGCCGCGGCGGCCAGCGCGGCCGGAGACCTGGGAAGCAATGCCAAGATCCTGGTGGGCACGCTGATTGCGGCGGTGGGCGATTCGGACCTGGCGGTGCGTCGCGCGGCCGCGGCGGCGCTCGGTGAGATGGGGCCTGACGCTGCAGAAGCGACCCGGGACCTGAAGTCGATGCTCCACGATGCCGCAGTGCATGTGGCCGCGGCCGATGCGCTCGGAGGCATCGGCGCCAAGGCGCAGGCTGCGGTGCCGGCGCTGACGGAGCTGCTCAAAGACAAGGACGATGTCACCCGCTGGGCCGCGGCGCGGGCTCTAGCGCGGATCGGCACGCCCGGCACGCGGGTCGCCGTGCCGGTCATCACCGAGTTTATGGGCAAGGGCGAGATGGCCTACTACAACGGCACGCTTGTGCTTGCGGCCATGGGGCCGGAGGCCCGGGAAGCCCTGCCCCTGCTGGCCAAGCGCAATGACGACCTTTCCAGCTTTGCCCGCTGGGCGATCGACCCGCACCATCCGCCGTCCTCCTTCTTCAACGGCAGTCTCGGCCACGAGGGCATGCCTTACGAGGGATGGTGGGCCCGGGCGCACATGAAAGCGCTCGGGCCAACTCGGCGATCCGAGGCGGTCGTGGGTGTGGTGGACGGATTGGCCAGCGGGCAGTTTACGGGAGTCGAGGGCTGGGGGCTGGAGTTGCTGAGGGATCAGCCCGCGGCCGCCGTGAAGTTGCTGACCAAGGGACTTGAGCACAAGGACGTTGCCGTGCGCCAACGGATGGCCGACACGCTGGGACGCATGGGCCAAAGCGCGGCAGCCGGCGTGCCGGCGCTGACGCGGGCCCAGCAGGATGCCGACCAGAAGGTGGCCAAGGCGGCTAAGGAGGCGCTACGGAAGATACAGGGCGCCTGAGGGTGTGAGTCGCCGCAAACCAACTATGGAGCGCCCTGTGAAGGTATTTGTTGGCAGAGGCGCCGTCGGCCATGACAGATTCCAAGAAGGCAACATACCCCCTCTTTTCCCGACGCCGATCCCCGTTCTGACCGTTTCCGGTGCGGCGGGCGCGGAAGCAATTTCCTACAGTAGTCATTCCCGATCAGGAGATCTGCAGAATCTCGTCGGCGCGCTGCTGGACTTCGCGGAAACGCGCAGCGTTTTCGGGCAGCTTGATGTCCTCGTCGTAAGTCGGGATCATCTCCTTCATCCGCGCATGGCCCTCGGGGCTGGCGAGCAGTTGCGGGAAGCATTTTTTGATCACTTCGAGCACGATATTCACCGAGACCGACGCGCCGGGCGATGCGCCGAGCAGTGCGGATATCGTGCGGTTCGCATCGGTGATCACCTCGGTGCCGTAGTGGACGATGCCGGCCTCGCCGTCGGTCTTCTTGATGGCCTGCACGCGGATGCCGGCATCAATCAATTTCCAATCCTTCGCCTGCGCCGCGGGATAGAAGACGTGCAGCACCTTCATGCGGGCCGCCATGCTTTGCATGCCTTGCTGCACGAGGTAGCGGACGAGATCCAGGTTGTGGATTCCGATCTTGATGAGCGTGAAGAAATTGTCGGGCCGGATGGAGAATGGCAGGTCGGTGATGCTCCCTTTCTTGTGGAGAAACTTCGTCGTCCACGCGGCGAACGGACCGAAGAGCAGCGTCTTTTTTCCATCGAGAATCCGCGTGTCGAGATGCGGCACGGCCATCGTCGGGGCGGCGTCGAGCGCCTGGCCGTACACCTTTGCCTGATGCTTGCTGACGATCTCCGGATTGTCGCAGACGAGCCATTGCCCGCCGATAGGGAAACCGCCGAGGCCCTTCGCTTCGGGGATGCCGGATTTTTGCAGCAGCGGCAGACTGCCTCCGCCCGCACCGACGAAAACAAACTTCGTGCGGTTCACGCGGACCTCGCCCGTCGCCAAATCCTTCGCGCGGACTTCCCAACCCGCGCCGCTTCTCTTCAGTCCGACCACGCGATGATTCGAGGCGATCCCGCAGCCTTCCTGCTTGCCGAGCCAGCCGAGCAGCTTGCGCGAGATCTCGCCGAAGTTCACATCGGTCCCCGTATCCATCTTCGTCGCGGCGATGGGCACGTTGCCGCGGCCTTCGAGGAGCAGCGGAGCCCAGCTTGCGATCTTCGCGCGGTCGGTGGTGTATTCCATCTCTCGGAAGAAATGGTGCGCCGCCATCCCGGCGTGTCGGGCCTTCAAAAAGTCCACCTGCTCGTCGCCGTGCACAAAGCTGATGTGCTGGACAGGGTTGACGAAGTCCTTCGGCCGCTCCGCCATCCCGCTCGCGACGGCGTAGCTCCAGAACTGCTTGGAGTGTTCGAACTGCTCGAAAATCTCGATCACCTTGTTCACGTTCACCGACCCGTCGGCTTCGCGCTTCGGCGTGTAGCTCAGTTCGCAGATGCCCGCGTGGCCCGTGCCCGCATTGTTCCAGCCGTCCGAGCTTTCCTGCGCGAGACCGTCGGTGACCTCGTAGAGCTGGATGGTGAGGCGCGGATCAAGGCGCTTCAGCAAAGTCCCGAGATTTGCGGACATGACGCCGCTGCCGATCAGGATGACGTCCGGGTTTTCGATGTGCGTGGAGTATGGCATCAGCGTTTGATTTGAAACTGGCAGGCACCGGAGTCAATCGCGAGCAGCATGCGAACGGACGAATTCAGCGCGTCTCGGGAGTTCATCAAATGTGGAACTGGTCAATGTTGTCCTTGTTAAACGTGGACGGCTTTCCGAGCAGGATGTTGTCGCACTGGATTTCAAATTCCCCGAGCGCGCCGGTCTTGCGAGCCTGCTTCACCGGTTCGGCGGCTCCGGGAACTGCGGGCGAGCAGATGGCCATGATGAGTTTCAAATTCGGATTCGCGCTGAGCAGCGTGGTGGCTTCGGCCTGCGTCTTGTCCTTCAGGTCGTCACACGGACGCAGCGCGACCATTTTCATCTTCGGATATTTCGACACGCGGCGCGCTTCGATGTGCTTCTGCCACTCGTTCATGTTCGAAGCCGTGAGGCTTGCGGTGATGATCGCAAACTCACCGTCCTCGCCGCACAGCACGCGCAGCCTCGACCATCAGGCCGTACCCGCCGCCCCGCACTGGTGGCATCATCAGACTTTTGCCCTGCCCGTCTGCGGAGCATTGGGCCCGCCGAGAGCGCGCAATCCCGCGAGGTGATTCATCCCCAGCCCCATCAGCCCGAACGCGCCCGCCTGAATCGCCGTACGGCGCGAAACCCAGCACGGATGCTGCGCGCTGCGATGCGTGGGATTCGGTTTCATCGGAGTAACGGGGGATGTGCGCGGCACCGGGAAAATCCCGGCTCGCGCGCAATGCAATATCCACCGGAACCCGCCGCGTGCCTTTGAACTCTTCCCGCCGCCACGCCTCAGCCACGGCCCATGCTTACCGTGGCGCGAGTCCAATTCCCTGAAAATGCCCTGGCTCTGTCCGTCAGTGTCCCGGGGGCTTCAGGTGCTTGCCGAAGAACGCCAGCAGCGCCTTCTCGGCCTTCTCAGCATCCGCGCCTTTGAAGCCGTGGCCTGCTCCCTCCAGCGTCAGCAGTTCGGCCTCGCCGGCGCTCGCCTTCAGCTTGTCCACCATCCAACCGGCCTGCTCGTAGGCCACGTATTTGTCCTCTGTGCCGTGCACGACCAGCGTCGGCGCGGCGTTCGGCGTCACCCAGTAGAGCGGGCTGCCCACGATGTGTTCGCGGAGCTTCGTGGAAAGGTCGCCGGCGAAAAACAACGGCAGCACCTGCGCCGCGTCCACGCTCTTGCCATACGACTTCGTGAGGTCGCTCGGCCCGTAGAAATTCACCACGCAGGCCACGGCGCTCGATTGATCCAGGTTATCCCCGGCGTCGAATTTCTTCACGCCCGCGGTCACGCCGAGGAACTGCGCGAGATGCCCGCCCGCCGAACCGCCCGTCGCGCCGATGCGCGTGGGGTCCACATGATACTTCGCCGCATTCGCGCGCAGCCAGCGCACCGCCGACTTGCTATCCAGCACCGCGGCCGGGAACGGATACGCCGGCGCGAGCCGGTAGGTCACGGTGATGGCCACATAGCCATTCTGCGCCAGCGTGAGGCAGAGCTTGTCATAGCTCTCGCGCTTCCCCGCGCGGAACCCGCCGCCGTGGATGCACACGACCGCGGGGAACGGCCCCGCCCCCTCCTTCGGTCGCGCGAGGTTCACCTGCAGGTGCTGGTTGTCGGGATTCGCAAACTCGATGTCCCGCTCGAACACCACATTCTCCGGCACCGCCAACTCCGCCGCGCGCAACCCCGCCACCGCGCCGAGCAGGCTGAGGAAAATGACGAGCAACGTGCGGAGGATGGGGGCGAATTTCATGGTTGAGGATTTTTCAGTCCGAGACTACGCGATGGCCGGACAGTACGACCAGCAGCATTGAGCGGGTGCATCTCACGGCGGTGCATGTTCAGGCGTTTCTGGGCTATTCGTCTTTGGGCGTTTGGCCTTCTGGGATCACATCAAACTTGACTCGATACCGATGACCGCGTGTGTCCTCTACGAATGCGGTCGCCCTGCGTCCAAGAACAGACAGCAGTTCGCGAGGGAAAGGGTCTGTTCTGAAAGTGAATTTGCCGCCCTCACCTTCGAGTTCTACGCGCCTGCCGGCACGCTCCGACTGAAAAACAAAAAGCTCGTTGCGCTCCTCGATCACGCCCTCCGGCAATGGAGGCTTGGTTGGGGGAAGCTCGATACCAGCGCTCTCGATACGGATCAGACGTCGGCCATGATTGACGGCATCGATGGTAAAGGTGACGCGTGTCTTGCTGGTTCGATCGGAAGTGATGCTCAACACCGCGTCTAGTTTTAAGTGCGCGCGATCTGCGTGGTGCTGTTTAAGCTGAATAAGTAAGGCAATTGTCCCCGTAAGAGCACCCCACAGTGCAGTGCTGAGCGTGATGCTTTCGGTTGTATTCAAGGGGCTTGGTGATTCCGAAGCTGAATAATCTGCGGCCAATAAGCTCTGACTGCGATAGCAGCAGCGGCGAGGAGCATGAGCAAGATGAGTGAACCGAAATTCCTGGAACTCCAAAGTGAGCCGATGAACGAGAAGGGAAACTGTACAATCCAGAATGGGAGGATGAATAGCAGATAAAGGCCGATGCTGATTGCTTGCGCGCTGCTTTCAACGGCTGAGCCCTCGCGCATGTGCTTCTGTGCATCTACGATTAGACCCTCGAAGATTCCGCAAATCTGTGCCGCCAAACCGACGGTAATGAAAAGGATCGCCAGAATGGCGATAACGACTGACAAGACCACGACTTGGATGAGTTGCGGAAAATAGGGAAATGCAATGGTAACCGCCCGCATCTGTCGTATGATAGTCCCTATGGGGCGCGAGTAAGGATTGCTGGGAATGCGCGGGATGCTGATGGCAGCATTGCAGTGCGGGCATTTTATGTTGTTGCCAGCTTGGGCAATTTCGGCTTCGAGCGGGCCGCTGCACGCCAGACAGTTAAACCGAATGGTGTTCTTCGGAGGTTTTGTGAGTTTTTGTGTTTTGTTAGGACTGGGAGGCGGACTCATGGCGGGAGGTTCGCGGGTGTAGCGAGGGAGTCAATTTGAAAAGCCGACCGAACCGGCACGCAGGCTTGTCAAAGCCCCCTCTCCTCGCAAATCCTCGGCTCCGCGATGCGCATCACCCACTGTCAGTTCGAGGTCTGGTGCGGAAATTTTCACCACAACCTCGCGCGCTTCGAGGAAGGGCTGGAGCGCACCGCTGCGGAAGGAGCGAAGATTGTCTCCTTTCGCGAGCGCTTCTTCACCGGCGCGCGGAAGGAATCGGCTTCACTGAAGTGGCGATAGCCCTTGAATACGGGCCGGCTTCTTCGCCACGCGCCGTCTCGGAATCGAAGACCGTGACCATGTTCGGCGAATGGAGCTGGCTGGTCGTGGTCACGCAGCGGCGTTCCCACGGGATGCGACCGAGGAACCATGCGCGCCAGAATGCGACAGGGGCGCCTGGATTTTCCACGAACATGTCGCCGAATGTCTCCAGCCTCCCGACCTGCTGCCCGGTCGCCTCGCGGAAGCAGTCGAAGATGAACTTCGAGCAATACTGGCGCGGCGAGTCATAATTGAAGCCAGTGTCATACACCACGCCCATGCGGCGTGCAGTGGCGGCACGGAGCCGCCCGACGGCATCCGCGGAGAGCCCGCCGCGGAGGCTGCGGACGAGAAAGCGCCCGTTGTCCGAAGCCCCGACGAAGCGGTCGAGCGGCACGACGTTCGAGACGGGGATGGTGCTCTGCGCGACCGTCCACGCGCCGCGGGAATTCCGGAGCAGGATGCCGACGTGCGATTCCCAACTGCGCGAGGTCTCGGCGAAGCGGCGGTAGAGCGGGTGTTTCCGTGAGATGAAGATGATGTCGCCCTCGTGGAGCAATGGCAGCGCACGGCTCAATTTTTCCGCGGCCACATTTTTCTGCGCGCGCGACGTGTCCGTGCCGCGGGAAACCGGCATGGTGCCCGCGGTCGCGAAGTTTAAGCCAAGACCAAGCAGGGCGATGATGATCCGTTTCATGGCTCGCGGAGTATTTTTCAAAACCGCGATCCGCCGCAATCGAAATCAACCGTGCCGCCGCGCCAACGGCCTCAGCGATCCTTCATGCGACGGAAGACGGCGGGCTCGCCGAAGAGCTTGCCCCAGTCGGCGGACTCGGCTTCGAGCGCGGCGCGGATTTGCGCAGCGGTCCTGCCCTTCACGCTGGCTTCGAGAAGACAGCGCACGCGGAGTTTTTTTCCACCGTCCACCTTTTCGATCCATGCGAGCGTGTAGCGCTCCACGTCGGCCTTCGGGATGCCGTCGCTGAATGACGCAAGGGCACGCAACTGCAGCACGGTCCGATCGCGGATCACGACCGGCCTCGCCTCGAAATACATCCCTTCCTTTTCCGCCGTGGGGTAGTGGAGCACGTAGCGCCCGTCGTCGAGCGGGGCGCAGACGGCGGAGCCAATCTTCTGCGGATCGCCGTCGCCATCGCCGGTCCACACGCCGCCGAGCGTGCCGTCGGCCTTTGCGAAGCCTTCGGTGAAGACCGCTTCCTTGAGGAGACATGCGGTGAACGAACATGCGAGCACCACGAGGAAGGCGAGCCGCGTCAGGATTTTCATGGGGAAAATGTGCGGCTGTCCGGTTCCTCACACAATGCAAAATCCGATCGCCGCCGCGCACGTTGCACTGCCCGCGATTGTTCCTGCGCGGGACAACTGGCGCGAACCCGCGCGACTGGACGATTCCACTCCAACGCCAGATTTTCCAAACGACACGCGTGCAGGCGACATTGCCGCGTCGCTGCCGCCCGGAGAATTGCGCGAGATGACCTTCCAAGGCTGCCGCTGCACGCTCTGGCGCGCGAAGTAAGCGAGGTTTGCAACCTCGCCTAAATTCGTTCCGCACTCAGGGCTTCACCTCTAAGACCATGATGACCTGCCCGCGTGCATTCGCCGGGCCGGCGATGAAGAGCGGGCTGCCGGGCCCGAGCATGCTCTCGTTTTTCAGCAGCGAACGATTGTCCTGGAAGAACTCCAATTTCACGCCGTAACCGCTGCTCAGGCGCGTGGCCTGCACGCTGAGCCAGAAATTTTTCGTCGGCACGAGCCAGTGCTCGTCCTGGCCTTCCATCTTCTTCGTGATGGAACCGATGATCTTAAACTGATCGTAGCCGAGAAACTTTGTGAGCTGCGCGCCAAAGGCGGCGAGCTCCGGCGGGAGCGGCGCGGGCTTCGTGCCTTTCTCCGCCTTGGTCGCGAGCACCACGGCGCTCCACACCTTGCCCTGCGTTGCGGGAGCAAATGCGAAGGGCTTCATCGCCTCGGTGTGCGGCGGCACCTGAGCCACCGCACATGCCGCAGTCGCGAACCATGTGCCGAGTGAAATGATCGCGGTGCTATTCGAGAGCATAGTCATCCGGGAGCGGTTCCAGTCCATCAATCCAAATCATCTTGAGGCCCTCCGCATCGAGCACGCTCGCATCGAGCAACCGGTCGCCCGCCGTCACCGAGACGATCTGCGCGAAGTAGCGCTCCTGACTTTCCCCGCCGCCGCCACGCACAAAGGACGCCCAAATCGCGATCGTCGCGATGAGGCCGAACGCGCCCGCAAAAGCGAGCCGCCACAGCGAAAACAAGCCGCGCGCCTTTGCAGGGGCGGGTGCCGCAGTCGCAGGTGGCGGCGCGATTTCGCGCATGATGCGGTCGTTGAAAAAGTCCGGGTTGCGGAGCGTCGGCGCAGGCGAATGCCGGCGCACGGCCCCGATGATCCGTGAGTGCATGGCGCGCTCGGCGGCGGCTTCGGGATGCTCGCGCTCGAATGCGGCTGCATCCTGCGCGGAGAGCATTCCGTCGAAGTAGGTCGTCCACTTTTCCTCGTGCGATGATGGGGGTTCAGAGTTGTTCATGGACGTCGCGGAGCATGGTTTGGAGTTTTCTGCGGGCGTAAAAAAGTCGAGACATCACAGTACCGATGGAGCAGCCGATCGCATCCGCAATCTCGTGGTATTCCATCCCTTCGAGTTCGCGCATGACGATGACCTGCCGGTGCTCGTCGCTCAGTCGGGTGATCGCCTCATCAATGCGCTTGCGGATTTCCTGATCCGCGAGCTTGACCGCCGGCGGCACGACGGCCTGGGGCGCGGTCACAGCACCGGGCGCGATGCCGGGCAGGCTGATCGAGTCGTCAAATTCCTGCCCGCTCTCGATCTTTTTCCGGCGCAGCCAGTCGAGAGACACATTCGTCATGATGCGGTAGAGCCATGTGAAAAATGACGACTGACCGCGGAAATTGGCCAGGCTGCGCCATGCGCGCACGAAGCCGTCCTGGGTGAGATCCCAGGCGTCATCTTCGTTTCTGACCATTTGGTAGATCATGGAAAAACAGCGTTGTCGGTGACGGGTTACGAGTTCGTTAAAGGCCTGCGTGTCACCTCTCTGGCACCGGGCGACCAGTTCAATGTCACCCGGCCCCTCGGGAGGGACATCAGCGTCAGGTTTGGACGTGGAATCGCTCAATCTATTCAGTCTCGCCGAAGTTTCCCTGCCCTAGGCTAGCGCCCGCCGCACCGGCGGCGGAACTCCGAGCGATATTCGCCCATCTTGCTCACGATGCCGTCGCGGATGGAAAAAATCCGCCCCCGCAGCATCTCGAACTGCGGGTCCCCGAGCAGTTCCCCTTCGTTCAGCGCCGCCGCCGCGTTCAGCGCGGACGTAAGCGCCCGCAGGCCGCGCTTGAGGTATGCGATGGTCATCCCGAGTTCGTCAACGTCGTCGTCGTTCAGCGCCGCGGCAAGCTTGGCCGCGGTGACCGTCGTCTCGTCCCGCAGGGTGATCGCCGCGGGATGCTCGCGCACCTTCTCGTCCAAGCGGACGAACATCTCATCCAGCTCAGAGCTGAAGGCGATCGTCTCGCGGTAGAGCGGATGCTTTTCAAAGCCGAAGGTCATCGGCTCCCCGGACGGCTGCGCGGCCTCATCGTCATCCGAAACGACGTCCTCAAACGACGACTCCACCTCGTCCTCCCACTCGCGGGTCTCGCCGCCGATGAGATGCGTCCAGCCCATCTCGCGCGCGATGATCGCGTCACGGTCCGGGTGGTCCATGAATTTTTCGAGCAAACCCATGTATTTTTCGGTGCGACGCTCCTGCTCCTGGAGAAATCTCTCCCAGTCGTATTCGTCCCAAGCTTTGTCGGCATTTTCTTCCGGCATATCGCGCTACGTAGCGCGCACTTCGCCGGAGCGCAAACGGGAATCTTCGGCCATCGCCCGGTTTGAATTTTCATGGGCGGGATGTTCTCCGGGGGCGGCACGCTCCGGCGACGGACCGGGCGCGCAAAATTTCCTGAGAAAAATTCTGTTGCTGTGCGCGGGAGGGTGCTATGTCGCGCGGCCAATTTGAAAGACCGACTGAGAACACAGAGCCAGCCACCGCAGCACGAAGCCCCTCTCTTTCGTGGGTGAGCAGATTTTTTGAGACATGAACGCCGACGGCTCTTTGCAAAGAAACGACCACGAAATGAAGAATCAGGGACTTCCGCAGACACAGGGAACAACGCAAAATCAGGGACTGCCCGAGAAGCAGGGACTCTACGATCCGCAGTTTGAACACGACGCGTGCGGCGTCGGATTTGTAGTCCACATGAAGGGGAAGAAATCCCACGACATCGTGCAGAATGCGCTGACGATCCTCGTGAACCTGGATCATCGCGGCGCGTGCGGCTGCGAGAAAAATTCCGGCGACGGCGCGGGCATCCTCATGCAGATCCCGCACAAGTTCTTGCGAAAGGTCGCGGGCTTTGCGCTTCCCGCACCGGGGCAGCTTGGCATGGGCAGCCTTTTCGGATCACGCGATGCGGCGGTGAGGAAAAAGGGACGCGAACTTTTTGAACAGATCGCAAAGTCCGAGGGCCACACGGTGCTCGGCTGGCGCGATGTGCCGACGGATAATTCGACGCTCGGCAAATCGGCGCAGGCGAGCGAGCCTTTCATGCAGCAGGTGTTCATCCAGCGCGCGGCGAACATCGCCGATGATGCGACTTTTGAACGGAAGCTATACGTGCTGCGCAAGCTCACGCACCGCGCGATCCGCACGGCGGGCGTGGATCCGTTCTGGTATGCGCCGAGCCTCTCGTGCCGCACGCTGGTGTACAAAGGGATGCTGATGCCGGAGCAGGTCGGCGCGTATTTTCTCGACCTCGCGGACCCGGACATGGAGAGCGCGCTGGCGCTCGTGCACTCGCGTTTTTCCACGAACACGTTCCCGAGCTGGGAGCGTTCGCATCCGTACCGCTACATCGCGCACAACGGCGAAATCAACACGCTGCGCGGGAACATCAACTGGATGAAGGCGCGCGAGTCGCAGCTCGCCAGCGCGCTGTTCGACGACGTGAAAAAAGTCCTGCCGATCGTGAACGAGGCGGGATCGGATTCCGCGATGTTCGATAACGTGCTCGAACTGCTCGTGCAGGGCGGGCGCTCGCTGCCGCACGCGATGATGATGATGATTCCCGAGCCGTGGGCCGGGCATGAGTCCATGAGCGAGGAGAAGAAGGCGTTCTACGAATACCACTCGTGCATCATGGAGCCGTGGGATGGCCCGGCGTCGGTGGCATTCACGGATGGCACGATGATCGGCGCGACGCTGGATCGCAACGGGCTGCGCCCATCGCGGTATTATGTAACGAAGGACGATCTCGTGATCATGGCGAGCGAAGCCGGCGTGCTGCCGGTGAAGCCGGAGAATGTCGCATCGAAGGGCCGTTTGCAGCCGGGCCGCATGTTCATCGTGAACATGGAGGAAGGGCGCATCGTTCCCGACGACGAAATCAAGTCGAAAATCGCGGCGGAGCAGCCGTATCGCCAGTGGCTGGACAAGCATCTTGTGAAGCTCGCGGACATCAAGGACGGCGAGCCCGTCGCGCCGCCGGATCACAAGACGATGCTCCAGCGCCAGCAGGCGTTCGGTTACACATTCGAGGACTTGCGTCTGCTCATGGCGCCGATGGCGCGCGATGGCGTAGAAGCAATCGGCTCGATGGGGACGGACACTCCGATCGCGCCACTCTCGGACAAGCCGAGGCTGCTGTTCGATTACTTCAAGCAGCTTTTCGCGCAGGTCACGAATCCGCCGATTGATTGCATCCGCGAGGAGTGCATCACGTCGTCCGTCACGACGATTGGTGCGGAGGGCAACCTGCTCGATCCGAAACCCGAAAGCTGCCATCTGATCGAACTCAAGACGCCGATCCTCAGCAACGAGGAACTCGCGAAGCTGAAGACGGTGACCGAGGGAAGTTTCTCCGCCGTCACGCTGCCGATCCTTTTCGATCCGCGCGGGGGTGCATCTGCGTTGGAAAAGGCGATGGACGAAATTTTCGCACAGGCCGATCGCTCGGTCGCGGCGGGAAAAAACATCCTCATCCTGTCCGATCGCGGGACGAACAAGGACAGCGCGCCGATTCCTTCGCTGCTCGCGGTGTCGGGGCTGCATCACCATCTCATCCGCAAGGGCACGCGCACGCAGGTGGACCTCGTGCTCGAAAGCGGCGAGCCGCGCGAAGTACATCACTTCTGCACGCTCATCGGCTACGGCTGTGGGGCCATCAATCCGTATCTCGCATTCGAGACGCTCGACGACATGATCCGCCAGGGTTTGCTCGTGAATGTGGATCACAAGACGGCGGTGAAGAACTTCATCAAGGCCGCGACAAAGGGCGTCATCAAAGTCGCATCGAAGATCGGCATCTCAACGATGCAGAGCTACCGCGGCGCGCAGATTTTCGAGGCGGTCGGCCTCAATCAGAAAGTCGTGGATCGCTATTTCACGACGACGGCCACTCGCATCGAAGGCTCGGATATTGGCATCATCGCGAAGGAAGCCATCGCGCGCCACAGCCACGCATTTCCCGATCGCCAGACAAACGGCCACGCGCTCGACGTCGGCGGCGAATACCAGTGGCGTCGCGAAGGCGAGGCGCACCTTTTCAATCCGCAGACGATCCACACGCTGCAAAAGGCCGTGCGCAGCGGCAGCTACGAGACGTTCAAGCAATACAGCGCGCTCGTGAACGAGCAGGTGAAGAATTTCTACACGCTGCGCGGGATGCTGGATTTCAAGCCGCAGACGCCGGTGCCGATCGAGGAAGTGGACTCGGTAGACACGATCCTAAAGCGTTTCAAGACAGGCGCGATGAGCTACGGCTCCATCTCCAGCGAGGCGCACGAGGCGCTCGCCATCGCGATGAACCGCATCGGCGGCAAGTCGAACACGGGCGAAGGCGGCGAGGATTCCGAGCGCTACACTTGGACGAATGAGCGCGGCGACTCAAAGAACTCCGCGATCAAGCAGGTCGCGAGCGGACGCTTCGGTGTCACGGGCCTCTACCTCTCGCAGGCGAAGGAACTTCAGATCAAAATGGCGCAGGGCGCGAAGCCCGGCGAAGGCGGACAGCTTCCCGGCACGAAGGTGTATCCGTGGATCGCGAAGGTGCGCGGCTCGACACCGGGCGTGGGGCTCATCTCGCCGCCGCCGCATCACGACATCTACTCGATCGAGGATCTCGCCGAACTGATTCACGATTTGAAAAATGCGAACCGTCACGCGCGCATCAGCGTGAAGCTCGTGTCGGAAGTCGGAGTCGGCACGATCGCCGCGGGCGTCTCAAAAGCACACGCCGACGTGGTGCTCATCTCAGGCTTCGATGGCGGCACGGGCGCCTCGCCGCAGACTTCAATCAAACACGCGGGCATCCCGTGGGAACTCGGCCTCGCCGAGACGCACCAGACGCTCGTGCTGAACAATCTCCGCTCGCGCATCGTCGTCGAGGCGGACGGCCAGATGAAGACCGGCCGCGATGTCATCGTCGCCGCGCTGCTCGGTGCCGAGGCGTTTGGTTTCGCGACCGCGCCGCTCGTCACGCTCGGCTGCATCATGATGCGCGTGTGCCACCTCAATACATGCCCCGTCGGAATCGCCACGCAGGACCCGCAGCTCCGCGCGAAGTTCACCGGCGATCCGGAACACGCGGCGAACTTCATGCGCTTCATCGCGCAGGAAGTGCGCGAACTCATGGCACAGCTCGGCTTCCGCAAGCTCGAAGACATGGTCGGCCGCACCGACTTGCTCGAAGCGCGCAAGGCCGTGGAGCACTGGAAGGCGAAGGGCCTCGACTTTTCGAAGATCCTCTACTCGCCGCCGGTCGGCCCCGAAGTCGGGCGCTTCTGCACCGAGGCGCAGGATCACGGTCTCGAAGCATCGCTCGACATCACGCACCTCCTCGACATTTGCAAACCCGCCATCGAGCGCGGCGAGAAAGTCACGGCCACGCTGCCAATCCGGAACGTCAACCGCGTGGTCGGCACGATCCTCGGACACGAGATCGTGAAGAAACACTGGCAGGGATTGCCGGATGATACGGTGCATTTGAAGTTCAACGGCAGCGCGGGCCAGAGCCTCGGTGCGTTCATCCCAAAAGGCGTGACGCTCGAACTCGAAGGCGACGCGAACGACTACGTCGGCAAGGGAATGAGCGGCGGACGCATCATCATCTATCCGCCCGCCGGCTCCACTTTCAACGCGGAGGAAAACATCATCGCCGGCAACGTCACGCTCTACGGAGCCACGGCGGGCGAGGTCTTCCTGCGCGGCATGGCGGGCGAACGATTCGCGGTGCGGAATTCCGGCGTGGATACCGTCGTCGAAGGCGTCGGTGATCACGGTTGCGAATACATGACCGGCGGACGCGTCGTGATTCTCGGCCGCACCGGCCGCAATTTTGCCGCAGGCATGAGCGGCGGCGTGGCCTACGTGCTCGACGAAGCGGGCGACTTCGCCACGCGCTGCAACACGCAGATGGTCGCGCTCGAAAAAGTCGAGGACCGCGCGGAAATTGACGCCCTCTATGCGCTGATCAAAAAGCACGCGGACTACACGAAGAGCCAGAAGGCATTCAAGGTCATCGCGCTCTGGGAGGAGACCGTGCCGAAGTTCGTGAAGGTGATGCCGAAGGACTACAAGCGCGTCCTGCAGGCACTCAAGAAAGCCGAGGCCGACGGCCTCAGCGGCGACGCGGCACTCAATGCAGCCTTCGAGGCGAACGCACGCGACATCGCGCGCATCGGGGGCGGATAAACGCGATGCGCGCCGCGAAGGAACAACTATCCTGAAACCATGGGACTCTTCACCGTCGGCTGCCGCGTAGAGAATCACCACGACCCGAAAAAGGCCGCGGTGATTCCGCGCATGATGGTGGACACCGGCAGCGAGTTCACTTGGGTGGACGCGAAAGTGCTGGAAAAGATCGGCATTGAGCCGCGCAAAAAGGATCTGCAAATCCAGATGGCGAACGGCGAGATCATCACGCGCTCCGTCGGCTATGCGGTTCTGAAAGTGGATCGCAGCGAGACTATTGACGAGGTGGTCTTCGCGCAAAAGGGCGACCTGCTGCTGCTCGGCTGCCGCGCGCTCGAAGGGCTGAACCTCCGCGTGGATTCACGGCACAAGAAGCTCGTGGCAGCAGGCCCGATCATCGCCGCCACGGCTGTCAAGCAACGGCCCGACATGCCGAGGGCGTAATTTTTTCAGAGACACGACAATGGGAAAACCAACTGGCTTCATCGAATTCAACCGCGAGCTTCCTGCTGACCGTCCGCCGCTGGAGCGCGTCCGCGACTGGAGCGAATTTCATCTGCACATGCCCGAGCCCGCGCTCAAGACGCAGGGCGCGCGCTGCATGGATTGCGGCGTTCCATTTTGCCACACCGGCACGCTCATCAGCGGCATGGCGAGCGGCTGCCCGATCAACAACCTCATCCCCGAGTGGAACGATCTCGTCTATCGCGGACTGTGGAAAGAAGCGCTCGAGCGGCTGCACAAGACGAACAATTTCCCTGAGTTCACCGGCCGCGTCTGCCCCGCACCGTGCGAAGGCTCGTGCGTGCTCGGCATCAACGAGCCGCCGGTGACCATCAAGAACATCGAGGTCGCCATCATTGACCGGGGCTGGGAAGAAGGCTGGGTCGTCGCCGAGCCGCCGACGAAGCGCACGGGCAAGAAAGTCGCGATCATCGGCTCCGGGCCCGCGGGAATTTCCGCTGCCGCGCAGCTCAACAAGGCCGGACACACCGTCACCGTTTACGAGCGCGCGGACCGCCCGGGCGGGCTGCTCATGTATGGCATCCCGAACATGAAGCTCGACAAGAACGAGGTCGTGTTGCGCCGCATCCAGCTCCTCGAAAAAGAGGGCGTCACCTTTGTCTGCAACACCGAGGTCGGAAAAAATTTCCCCGCGGAAAAACTGATGGCGGAGTCCGACGCCGTGATCCTCGCGACCGGCGCGACGAAGCCGCGCGACCTTCCCGTCGAGGGACGCCAGCTCAAGGGCATCCACTTCGCGATGGACTACCTCACCGCGAACACGCGCTCACTTTTGGACCAGCACAAGAACGGCGACTTCATTGATGCGACCGCGAAGGACGTCGTCGTCATCGGCGGCGGCGACACGGGCACGGACTGCGTGGGCACCTCGATGCGCCACGGCTGCAATTCGCTCGTGCAGCTCGAAATCATGGGCAAGCCTCCGCTCGAACGAGCGAAGGACAACCCGTGGCCCGAGTGGCCGAAAACCTACAAGCTCGACTACGGCCAGGAGGAAGCCGCCGCGAAATTTGGCGACGACCCTCGCGTGTATCTCACCACGGCGACGAAATTCGAGAGCGATGAAAATGGCCACGTAAAGGCCGTGCATGTCGTGAACGTCGAGTGGAAGAAGAACGACAAGGGACAGTTCAGCCCCGTGCCCGTGCCCGGCACCGAGAAGGTGCTGCCCGCGCAACTCGTGCTGCTCGCGATGGGATTCCTCGGGCCGGAGCAGCCTCTGCTCGAAGCCCTCGGCGTCGAGCGCGACCCACGCAGCAACGTGAAGGCCGACTACGGCAAATACGGCACGAGCATCCCGAAAGTCTTCGCCGCCGGCGACTGCCGCCGCGGACAGAGCCTCGTCGTGTGGGCCTTCAACGAAGGCCGCGGCGCCGCGCGCGAGTGCGACCGCTTCCTCATGGGAGCGACGGACCTGCCGTAAGTAGTCCCACGCTTCAGCGTGCCAAACCGCGCGAATCAGACTGAGCGCGCGAATCAGGACTCGACCGCAAGCTGTCATCGCACATTTCCGCACGCTGAAGCGTGGGACTACTTTGCGCGACAGACTTGCCTTCACTCCGTAGCCGCCGACGGAAGGAGGCGGGCACTTTGAATTGCAATTTGGCGATTGCGGATTGCGGATTGAAAAACAGCCCGCCTCCTGCCGTCGGCGGCTACAGCAGCCGCCCGCGCCAGCCCACGCGACGCCAGCGGCCCGCCCACCACACGCGCGATGGAAGCCATGCGATGAGCCACATCGCGCTCTCGATGATCGCGCTCTTCACGACTGCGAGCGGCAGTGTTGGGATTTTGAATTTCAAAAGTCGTGAAAATGCCGCAGCGGTCGCGATGCGTGCGACGAGGATGAGCAGCGCCCATTTCCAAAACGGCGGATGCAGCACAACCGCGAGTGTGGCGAAGCCAAGCGTGTGCAGCACTGGCAGTCCGAGCGCGCCCGCGGGCGTCGCCGCACGGTAAGTCACGGCGACGCGGTGCTGGTGCCGCAGGTATTCGCGCCAGGTCATCGGATCGCTGTCGAGCGTAAGGACGCAGCGGCTCAGGCGGATCGTCCGGCCATTTGCCGCGAGCTGTGCGCCGAGTTGGTGATCCTCGGCAAGATCAGCACCGAGCGCTTCCCATCCTCCGAGCACGCGGATGTCCTCGGCCTTCACGCCGGTGCATGCGCCGAGGGTGAACGCGATTTTTCCAGCGAGCATGAGTCCGGGCCAGAGCGTGAGCAGTGCGGGTGAGGCGTCGAGCGCCTGCGGGAAATTGCGGAGGTTTGCGAATCGGTAGCCCGCCGTCTGCACGTCCGCGCCGCTTGCGCTCCACTCGCGACGGAAATTTTCGATGAAATCCGCATCGGGCATCGCCTCGCTGTCGGTGAGCAGCCAGTGCGCGTGCCGCGCGTGCCGGGCCATCTGGATGAACTTCGAGATCTTCGGATTCGGCACGCGCTCACGCTCGCACGCGACGACATCAATCGCTCGCTCCGGATGCCTGGCGCGCAGATTTTCGCACACGGAAAATTCCGCGGAGCCCTCATCCACACCGAGGAGAATCTGATCCTCCGCGCGGCTGCCGCGCACGAGCGCATCGAGTTTTCCGTCGAGGTCCGGCACGCCGCCTTTCAGCGCGCGCCAGAGCGTGAGCGGCGGAGTGTCCGCGCTTTCCGGTGCATCTGGAGCGCGCAGATGCCGCCGCAGCCGGAACGCCGCGACCGTATGCAGCACGACACCGAGCGCGGCGATGCCGAGCGCGACGATGGCTAAAATTGTGGACGGTGAATCAGGCATTTGGAGCGGAGCGCCTTCTTCTCGTATTCCTAATCCTAATCTTGTTCTTAATCCTCCCCAGTGCGGTGGCCCGAGTCAGCGTGCCGCGGAGGGATTAAGAATATGATTTAGATTGGGAGGCATGGAGATTTGGCGTTGCCGGTGCGCGGGCATCATGCTGTGAACCGTGCATGGAAGACAACACGCGCCGCCTGCTGCTGACGGGCGATGACTTTGGCCGGAGCGCGGCGATCAACGTGGCCATCGAGCAATGGCACCGCGCGGGCGCGCTCACGCACGCGGGGCTGATGGTCAACGAACCCGGTCTCGGGGAAGCCGTGGAAATCGCGCGACGGAATCCAAATCTGCGCGTCGGCCTGCATCTCACGCTCTGCGACGGGCGCGCATCGGATGGCTCGGCGATGGGTGCGTCGCCTGCGCTCGCCGGATTGCGGTTTGCATTTTTCCCTGGCGCGCGCGCGTGGCTGCGCAGGGAAATCGGCGCGCAGTTTGCGAAATTCGCGCAGCTCGGTCTTGCACCGACGTATTGGGACGGACACACGCATCTGCACCTGCATCCGCTTGTGCTCGCGATCACGATCCCGATCGCGGTCGCGCACGGCTTCGGATTCACCCGCCTCGTGCGCGAGCCTCGCGATGGAAAGGGCTCGGGCGGATTTCTGCCGCGCGTCTTTTCGATTCTGAGCGCGCGCGCCGCTCCGAAACTGCGCGCGGCGGGGATCGGTTTTGCCGACGCCGTCTTCGGCCTCAGCAAGAGCGGACGCATGGATCTCGATGAGGTGCGCCGCGCTGCCGAGTGCGCACGCACCCGGCTGACGGAGATCTACTTTCATCCCGGTGCGGAGGCGGTGCTGAAGGATCCCGCGCAGGTCGCGCCAATCGTCGCATGATGACCGTGGCACGCATTGCGTGCTCCCGAAAAAATAGCCCGGCACTTCAGTGCTGGGTTACGATGAAGAAATGCGAAGCAAGTCCCGGAGGGACGACAGCAGCATTCTTCCGTCCCTCCGTGACTGGTTTCCGACTCACCCCATAATCCCAGCACT